>OGRC01000355.1_pt1 | contig 38874 bp, 34 predicted proteins | sample 1553431 | NCBI WGS metagenome assembly OGRC01 (sample SAMEA2580064, study PRJEB22360) | human gut metagenome | biome: human gut; feature: human-associated habitat; material: faeces | place: Denmark | collected 2008/2010
GGCATCTGCATCAACAAAAATCTGCATATCTTCTCCTTTAATTAGACATAAATGGAGTGCGAACCTCAATGAGATTACCACTCGGATCATACAATCTTACAAGCTTCTGCCCACCTGCAAGTTCTGTCAGTTCTGTGGCATATCGAACGGAATACTTACCAGATTCATATTTTGCAATCAATCCATCTATATCAAATTCCTCGAAATACAGTTCCATCATGTTATTGAATGGTGTAGAAGTCTCATCCAGCGTCTTCCCCCATAGACCGGCATCCTGCAAAACAAGTCCCTCCGATAAGATCACATTACCTTCATTCTTAAGAATCACTTGCAGTCCAAATAAGTCCTTATAAAACTCTATGGATTTTTCTATATCGTCCACCACAATCAATACATTTTTCAGCATATCCGTCACCTCGCAATCCACTTTGGTTATATAATTTTTCCGAACAAATGATCAATCTCATGCTGGCAGATCTGCGCCGTCCATCCAGACAGTTTCTGGCGCTGTTTTTTCCAATTGAAGTCATAATACTCTACTTCAATTTCCTGGTACCTGGTCGTCTTACGAACACCATCCAGGGACAGACAGCCTTCTTCTGTCTCATACATATCATGCTTTGAAACAATCACCGGGTTAAACATAACAACATCTATAAATCCCATATTCACAATGACGATATTCTTCCTTATACCAATCATATTTGCAGCCATACCAACGCACCGTTCCCGGTTCGCCTGCAGTGTGTCTTGCAGATCCTTTCCAACCTGGATATCAGCTTTTGTGGCCGGCTCGGATGGCTGGCCTAAAAAGAAAATGTCTCTTACTATTTGCTTTACCATTTATTTTCTCCTATATTTTATTTCTAATTCTTATTTATCCTGACCGAAAATCTTTTTCATCGACTCAAAATTAGTTTTACAGCATCAATCAGATCCTCACTGAATCCTTCAAGCTCATTCATCGTTATTACTTTATCTCTGTACCTCCATTTTCTCCCCAAAATTCAACACCCGGGAAAACCTTAATTATTGAAGAACCTTCCTCCGACTCACATTTCTTCAGTGTGCTATACATAGCATAATCAAAAACATCATGATCTGTTATAGCACACATCTGTACACAATTTTCATTTAACTTTTCAGCCAATACTGGAATATGCTCTAATGTATTAAAGGCAACTTTCCCCTTATCTTTCCCGTGTGAACTCACAGAATGAATATGCAAATCAATTTTGTATCCTGTATCTACTACTTTCATTTACTCTGTCAGTCCTTTCGCTTTTACTCTTCTGATTAGTCATCCGATATCTTAATATCAAATATAGTTTCTTCAATCACACGGATACATTCATCCGTTTTTTTCTTTATGTCATTCCCCCAAAACCGAATTACTGTCCAACCTAAGAAGAGAAGTTTCTTGTTGATTTCATCATCCCTCTCCCGGTTTCTAGAGATTTTGCTAATCCAAAATTCACTGTTATTACTTTTTTCCAATCGTGGTTTAAGTACTTCCCAATCCTTACCATGAAAGAATTCACCGTCACAAAAAATGGCAATCTTATACTTGGTCAAAGTAATATCCGGCTTTCCTGGTAAATCTTTACAATTTTTCTTGTATCGGTATCCTTTTTTCCACAGTGCCTTTCTCAATAATACTTCTATCTTTGTATTTTGAGATTTTATATGTTGCATATTTTTCCGGCGCTGTTCTGGTGTTAAATTATCCACATTCTTACCTCTGAAAAATCACATCGTTATGGTATTCTATAAAATCTTTTCCTGGCATAAATTTATCTGGAAGGATAATCTGATGATCATCATATCCCATAAACCAAGATTTTGTTTCCGAATCCATATCCGTATCTTTCAGTTTTCTGGATACAATAATCTTGTAGTTTTTATCTAACGTAATAAGTCCTCTATCGAATGCCTTGTCATGTAAAGAATTCAAACATAATCCATTCGTCGGATTTGTACGTTCAGTCCGCTCATCACTGACTTTCCAGGGTTTAATATGACTCGCCACCAGAAGCTCCGTCCTTTTTAAACCAGTGACGCAACATCTATTTTCATATGAATTCAATACTGCCATTCTAAAGAAATATTGCCCCACTCTAGTTTTCATCATATGATCCCGGTATTTTCCAGCAGGAATCAAATCAATATCACCAAGGTCAATTACTTCTGATATATCCTTGTTCTGCATCTTTGCACGTATAAGCTGAGCTTGATATGATAAACTTGTCCAATCTCTCGAAAACTCTGAAAAGATCTCTCCATCAAGCTTACTTCCATGCGCCATTGCGGTCACATTCCTCTTCTGCAACTCTGGATCATGGTGAGCAAGATTATGCATCTTCAATCCCACAGAACCCGGAGTCCGTCCCAACAGCTGTGCAAGTTTTATAATTTCTGGATTTCCCTGGCTAATCTTTCCAAAAGGCGTGCGACAATACAAATCAAACGCTAAAATAATTTCTTCTCGACTCCATTTTATTCCCGTCCTGTCGACTGCCATGTTCCTTCACCCTCTTTCGATTACTTTATATCCTTAATAACATACTGCTTTCCAGAAATGATAAACTTTGTACCTTCCTTTTTACCAAGCAGGTTTTTGGGCTTTGTTAAAATTGTTTTTCCAACTGCGGTAACCTGTCCATTTTTAATCGTCATCTCTGAGCCAAATGGCTTACCTGTAACATCATTAACTGCTCTAAAGCAGCTACCTTCTTCTAATACAGCTATACTCTTGATTTCGGCCATAACGCTTTCACATAATTTTTCCGCTTGAGTCTTATCAAGGAAATCTAAAACCGTAATAGCACCAGCTTGATTTAATTTGGCCAAAAAAGCTCGTACTTCCGCTCTCGATAATTCTGAATTCTTCTTTAATGCCTTAAGTGCTGCCAACACAAGTACCTTATTTCTGGCATAGGATCGCTCTGTAATTGATGTGAATATATCCTGTTTGCTGAAAAAGTATTCTGTATATTCATATGGATTACCATTTTCATTATTCTCATCATAGGTCAAATAAACACTCCAATATAATCGCGCTATACCCTGGCGGACAAAGGCCTTTCCCTTAGACGCCTTGAAGAAATATCGTGTTCCAATACGATCTATTACTTTATCTGTCGAAGTTTTTTTTGCATTATCCTCTTCCGCTTCATCCTCATGGTCTGGAATTTCAACCCCCCACCTCGTATGCATATAATCCCAATGCTGTTTGTGTGCCATATACGCCCATAATCTAAGATCACTTGCCTGAACTAAATTTATATGACCCTGCAAAGCCTCGTACAAAATCTTCGCATTTAGGAAATCGGTTTCTGGCCCTCCTAAAATAAGTTGATAATCGTCAACCTCTATTCCCGTATCAAAGAAATAACCAGGCTTATCATTATCAATAAAATATTGATCTACCCATGTTTCAGCATCTTGGTATTTATTCAGGTTATCGGATATACCCTGTTCTAGCATATCAAGAGATTTCTGCTTTAAAAAATATAATTTCATACAGCCTCCTATTCTACCTGGCAAAGAAAATCAAGTGCTTCAGCTGAGTTATTACCTAATAACAGTTCTGCTGATGCAAAAGGTTTCTCGAGTAGTTGCAAATATTTTCTTTCGTCATTTTCAGCAAAACGCTTTAAGTTAACTACAATTGTCTTATACCATGCACGATTTTGATGGCCACTTTGATGCTCCGAATCTTTCTCATCTGCCGCTATAATTCCAATCGCTTCCACCAGTGCCGGCACTATCAGTATTGCATTTAACATCTTGTATTTTGATCTATTGTATCCACAACTTCTATAGTCCTCATATTGATCAGATGGTAGGGTAATTTTAATAGTACTTTGGGAAAAGTCACATTGAATTTCTTTTAGCTTATCATTTCCTCCGACATCAACAATGGAGGATCCATTTTTTATGATGTCATTTTGATACAACGCATCAAATGTTCTTTTCTGTCCAATGCCTATGATATCCCCTGCATTTAAATCAAATTTCATACCCTGATATTCTTCTGCAAAGTCTTCATTTGTAAATCCTTCAATCTCCGTTGCTGCGACTATACATGGCATCAACTCAACCCTTTCATGAATCATCTGCGGATCCAGCCTGATTACTTTGCTTTCTTGTATTGGATACAGTTTTCTAAACCAAGTAGATACACATTGAACCTCCAACGCATATGTAAGAGTATTTTTGCTAATCAAAGATTGGATTCCCTTATTATTTATTTCAAAGTTTGTATACACAGCATATCCATCTGGCTCAAGAAGTACTTTGAGTTCACCAATAAAATCTGTACTCTGATAATCCTGCGTATACTCACGAATTACAGGATACGGATAATTAATATTAACATTTAGCATATGCCCGCACCTCCAACGTTCTTCTCGTCTTTTCTTCCAGCTTTACTCTTAGAATATTCTTTTCGCCTTCATTATGAACACCCTTCAACTCAATCATGCCATTTTTTATAAGAAGTTTCTTTCCATTCATTGTTGCCTCAGAAATATTAGCTTTTGATAAATTATCATCATCACTTCCTATTTTTATTCCAACAGCTAAATCTTCAGCGTTTTCATCTAGCACAAATGAAATTTGATACTCACCCGACGCCTTATCAAATGGCGTCTTAATACCAGAAATCAATACTTCAGAAGCTTTGCCGGTTCCAGTTCCTTTTTTGTTATTAGATTTCTTATGGTATTTTCTCTTTCGTTCTTCTTCCTTCTTCTTACGCTTTGAACCTCCATTTTTCTTCATGCTTATGTCCGCTTGTCTTCTTCTTTTTCCGGTTTTCACACTCTGTATCTCAAACGTAAGCGGTCTGAAGTCCGAAAAAGCTTTTTCTTCTTTTTGGTCATCATCTACTTCTTCGTTTGGAAGAAACTCGCTTAATCCGAAAGCATCAACTGATTCATCTCCAAAATCAGGCATTTCTGCCTTAACTGCATCAAGAATTATTTGATGTACCCTATTGATAATTCCTTTTGCTTTTGTCTTCTCTTCCTTATATTCGTCTGCTGCCCAGTCGTCATGTGCCTGATTTTCGCACTTTCTGAGGAAGCTACTAATATTGTCCTTAGGATCCTGTGATGCAGCCCCCTCACCTGTAGCAATAAATATCGCAGTAAAGTTCATGGGAATTCTAAATGCACAATCTTCTCTAATTCTCATTCCTGCTTGGCGCATTTCCAATACTTTCTTTTCAGCAATATCATCCCCTGTCAGAAGGTAGAGTTCGTAATTACCCATACTCTTGCCATTATATTCAAATGGAGCTTTAATAATTTTATGTCTGCTATCTTGCAAGAGCCTCCAATAAGACGGCGCTGTAAATTTAAAAGCAGTATCATCTGCCATATGCTCTTTACAGTACTTATCATACAATGCAATCATTTCTCCAAGGTTGCTCTGAGTAATCTCCACAATCTTCTCGCCATCCCGGATCTCCACCTCAAGTTTTCCACGATAAATAGAGTAGAAAAAATACTCAATAACACTAATTGCTGACTGCTCTACCCAAGTATCCTCATCTTCCTTCACAAATCCAAGTACAAAGATATCGGTACCTGGCTCTGTTCTTCGGAATACCGGTGCAATATCATTGACATCGAACACAGCATCAAAGTTTTCGCTGTCTTTATCTGCAAATAATCCTATATTCTGTTTGTTTTTCCCGTCTTCCTTAAAAGTAGTAAGAATAGCTTTTCCCTGAAATGCATATTCATCGTTAATTGTTTTCGTTGAATACAACACTGTTCTCACGGATGTAAAATTATATGGTGCAAATTTACCCACGCCAAAAGCACCACTAGAAGCATTTGATTTGTTAGTAGCACTTCTCTCTCGTACAAGTCCTGTCCAGTTACTTCCAGTTTCTTCTTTTACACCTCTCAGCCCTGTTGTGTTGTAGTCACTAATTTTTAAAACCGGAACTTTGATAGAACCAGATAAATATTTATCCGCAGCATCTCGAATAATTCTCAGTTTTTCACCATCATCGCCATCCGAATAATACTCCGAACACTTATGAATAACTTCCCTCAATCTTTCATGACCTGGAATATCTTCCAAATCGACATATATCAATTCAAATTTCGCTCTCACTGGTACTTCATCCGGAAGTTCCGGATTCTTCGCATCTGTAACATTTTGCAAAATCTCTTTTGCCAGACCTTTATATGGCTGTCTTTTAAAAATTCCTATTCCCGATTCATTAACGCCAACCTTATCTGATGATCCCAGATCAGAAAAAATCCATTGAAAATTTTCCTTCCACTGAAACATGCTGTATTCCCTCCATGTTATTAATCAAGTGTAAATTTACTTCCTTTTTGGCTATCTTGTTTGCTATATCTCTTCTTCGCTTCATCTAGTTCTGCTTGAATCGCATTAAATATCTTATTTACATCTTTCTGCGAATACTCATACAAGCTCTGATTCGAACAATTTCCCAGTAATTGAATCATATTAATAATCTTGTTTGTCCTAGCTTCAGCAATTCTTACAAATTTATCTCTCTTGGTTTCTTCGTTCTTCATGCCATACCTCCATACGATATAGTCCTTCTAGTATCTATATTCAATATAAGCTACATTTATCTTATGTGTCAAGTATTTTTATAGTATTTTTAAAATGCTATTATTATTTTTAATTTAAGTTTATTTTTTCAATATCAATTGGAGGAGAATATATAGTAATATGTACAATTATACAAGATTAAATTTCATATAGTTTAAAATTATTTTAAAAATAAAATTAGCGCAGGTTTTATTTCCTGCGCTAGCTTTACAAATATTTTAGAAGTGTTTCTGCTATCCCCTTTGCCATTAGCGGTGGAACTGCATTTCCCACTTGTTGATACTGTGCATCCTTTGTTCCCTTAAAAACGAAACGATCAGGAAAGGATTGTAATCTCGCTGCCTCTCTGACACTTATTGCACGATCTATCGTAGGATGAATCCACATCGACTTTCGAACATTTATCACAGTTCCGCTTGGCCTATTTCTGTCCAATCGTAAATAAATACTGTTCTGTGTTCTTTCTGGCACAGCATAATTATCTTTCAATCCATTATCCAGATTATGAAAATTTTCACCTTCTTTAAGTGCTGCAAACCTTGCCTTTGCTTTATCTCTACTCCTTGGCACAATATGATTACTGATGCCCACTGAACCTTCTCTCATAATTCTAGCATAATCCGATAGGTTTTGCGTACTGGAAGCATATAGGATCTTTTCTGGCTCATTATCTTCTTCATTAACCTCATAATCTATCAGATCTTCAATTGCTTGCCCAACCGTAACAATATCAGCACCATTATCCTTCGGCATCTCTATTTCTTCCTGTTGGATAATATCTGAACGAACTCCGATCATTATGAATCTTCTTCGCTCCTGAGGAACTCCAAACCATAAGGAGTTGACCACTTCATTATTCTTTTTATAATCATCCCCCAATATTTTATTTACATATTCAATTACCGAATAGGACTTTACTTGAGCGATTATCTTTCCTGTTTCCGGGTCATATTTTATTTCATATATTATTTCATTAGAATCAAGTTCTTCCTTAAGACGAAATGTTTTTTGAAACTTAATAAACTGACCAAGCTCCGAAAAGCAATTTCTAATCTGCTCTGTATTAATCAGATTAGATATCTGGCCTAAAAAGCCAAGATTATTTTTCACCTCTTCCGTCTGAGAAGCAATCTTATCAATAATCAACTTTGATTTGTTGTCTATGTACTTCCGAAGTCGCTCTTCATTATTTCTATTTTTATACAGTACATTTAGTAGCTGGAACAATTCATCCGAAATCTTGTAATCCGCAATCTCATCTGCCTCAATGATATTCATAAGGCTATACCCATGATAATCAGAATCAGACAGCACCAACTCATCTTCTCTCATTTGAACTCCAAGTTCCGTTACAACATTATGATCTTTTGTTGAATCATAGAATCTATGAGTCTCCGATGAAAGCATACTTACATTTTCCATAACAAAAGCTTTGGGACGAATTTCCCGGATAGCCCGGAAATACTCTTTTACCAGAGAATTATTCATGCTTATAATATGATTCTTCTGTCGGTTTGCATTTGAAAATCCTTGACACGGGGGACCGCCTATAACCACATCTATCCCGTCAAATTCAGATGCAAGAGCAGAAAAATCATAGCCTCTAACATCAGTAATCATTCTAATATCATTACGCCCTTTATGATTTTCAATATATGTCTTTCTAGCGTTTTTATTATTCTCTGCCGCAGCTACAATCAAGAATTCACCTGTTGACTCAAACCCATAGCTAAGACCCCCGGCCCCCGCAAACAAATCAATTGTTTTTAACATAATATCTGCTCCTCCACCATTTGTATTATTTGAGACAAAGACTCTCTTCCAAGCTCGTTTTTTGCAAGCGTTTCGAGCAAATAATACGCTTCGTCATTTTTTATGATATATGCCTGCATTTCCTGCGGAAGTTTCCCTCTCGCCTTTGCAGCTTCTTTGTATAACTGTCTTTCCTCTTCCTTAGATAATTCCAAAAAAGTGACTATTTTCTTTAAATCACTGTCCGAAAACGGACCGTTTTTACCATTTTCAACATTACTCACTAGCATAGGCTTTTTTTTAATAACATCAGCTATCTGCTTCTGAGTAACCCGCTTTTCCATTCGCAAATCTCTAAAATAAGAGCCAAATCCCATATCTATCCCTCATATATAAATACATAAATTTATTTATTTTTAATTATAGCATCATGTCGTTATTTTTCAACAGATTTCATAATAATTTTATTTTTCCACCCATCTGTTGCCAATCATGCTTTTTGATACTCTTTACTGCTTTCCGCAGTGTATTTGCTTTAGAACCCTTGAAATATTTCTCATATACTTCAATCGGAATTTTCACCGCTTTAACAGATGCCTTCTATAGTGGTTCAGTTGTCAAGACAAAAATCTAAGCTTTTTATAATGAACTGATATATGTAACTGGGTAGGGGAGAAAATCCCCCCTTAGGCTGCATGATCATCCAGTAACAGAATCGGATAATAGCAGGATGCCGGTGTCTGATTATTGAGTGCAGAATGACAAAGATATTTGGGTCTGACGCTTTAAAGGACAAATATTCCTTCCTCCTTCTCAATCTTCCATAAACTCGAAATATTCCTGTTCACTGGCAAATAAAATGTATTTGCCTTCTACGTATCCCATGTATCCGTTGCTTGTGTTATAACCTTTCATCTGCCAGTTCCCCCTTGATTTCTTTTTCTAATATTATCAGTTTACACCAAATGGCTGTGCAAAAATCCCGACAACCAAAAGACTAAACTTCCTAAATCATTTTTGTATTTAACCGAATCAAGTAAGTCCCCTGCGAGGGTTACGAAAAGCAATAAGCAGTGGGTGGGGACTTGCTTGTATCAGGAGGATTGCAAGCTCCTTCTGATAAACTGCGGAGCAGTTATTCGGTGTAAAGCTACGTAGCGAAGCGGATGATTTTATCCGCTTGACCAGCTGAAGATAGAGAATAGCAAGGGCAGGAAGTAGTTACCCACCTTCCGGACATTCGTCTCAAAACAGAAATCTTACTGGAATACTTGCAGATAGATAAGGAAAGCAGCTTATCTTCCTTTGTCACAGTAAGTCCTGTGTCATAAAGCTGATAAGCTACCATTTTGTTCTGCAGGTATTCTATTTGTTCTCGCTCAACCTTTTCTTTAACTCAAAGATATTCTCCTCAATCCGCTGTATTATAGCCTTAAAATCATCATCTGATTTCCCCGTTGGATCATCAAGTCCCCAGTTATCATCAAACGCCCTTCCAATAAAAGGACATCCCACATTACAGCCCATTGATATTGCGATATCAACATCTGGGATATCAGCAATCAGCTTACTATACTGACCATTTGCTTCCATGTCTATTCCATAAATCTCTTTCATGACACGAACAGCATCCTGATTAATCTGAGGCTTTGTCTCTGTTCCGGCCGAATAGCTTTCAAATATATCTGATGCCAGATGTTTTCCCAATGCCTCTGCTATCTGACTACGACAAGAATTGTGAACACAAATAAATGCAACCTTTTTCTTATTCATAAAATGGACACCTCTCCTTAATACATTGGTTGTTCTTATCAGAATGGATACACTTTATAACTGACTTTTCCATTTGTATATTGAAATTTTCCGCTACATAGTCTATCGCTGAAATTATGGCTATATAGGAATCTCTTTTACAACATCTTGGTCCACCAATGCTCCCGATTGCATCACGTGCCTTAGAAGTCATTTTATTAGCAAGCCCCCAAGATTCATTTTTAAGTGGGGTTGCTCCTGAGATTATTGATATAAACATTCCTGCACTAATACCAGCGCCACAAGCTCCCCAGAATCCACATACACCGCCTGGAACAGCTTTTCCTCTATTCAATGATTGTGGAATTAACCTGATATTCAGCTTTCTGCATTGCAGAAACAGCTTTCCAAAAACAACGATAATCAATAACATTTAACGGCACTCTCATCAATTCGGAAGTGCCACTTTTTCCAACTTATTATTCACATCAAAGCAAACCTTGTCCCCTTCATTGATGTTACATTCATAGAGCATGGCATCCTCTGCTTTTATCTTTATTTCTTCTCCTGAAGAATTCATAAGCGTCACTATCGCCATGACTGGCATGCCTTTCGGCCGCTCTTCACAACCGAAGTCCAGGTCTTCCTCAATTCGTTTTACTGTGTATATCATAACAATCCCTCTAGCGATGCTTTTCTTTAGCTGCATGTATGCCTCGTATGTTGGAGTTGTACCCTCAAGGAAACCACTTTGATATGCATCACTCTTTTTAATGTCATTTCTTTTCAGTATATTAGACAAATTTTCAACTGTAATACCATTCCGGTTTCTGGTAATGAATATGCTATCGTTTCGATCATACTCATCTAACAGTTCTGGATAATGTGTTGAGAAAATAAGTGTTCCACCATTCTTATTCAACTTACTGTCTATAAAGAAACGCATCAAAGTTGTAACAATTTCTTTGTTGAAGTGGTTCTCCACTTCATCCACTACAATATATCCACCACTTTTCAGTACTTCCTGTGCCAACGTGAAAGTTATCATACCTTTAACAGTACCTGAAGAAAGATAATTGTTGAGTTCTACTGGATTATTAAGGATTATTTCCTCTTTCCCCTTAAACTTTAAATGAATAATCTGTTTCTTATCTTTTTCATCAAAATGTAAACTCTCAATTGTCGGATCAAGGAATGTAATTACCTCTGCCGGAATATCCTCAAAAAACGGAAGAATATTTACATTTGTAAATTTGAGAAGATTAACGATACGAATGTACTCTTTCGTTTTCTTATTCCGAGCAATCATAATACTAACATCATCAGATAAAAACTCTTCCTGACTACTTCTGATGATTGCCGGCTCTCTTCCTTCAAAATCTAGCATAGTTTTACGAGTCGTTACCTCATCAGTGCTCTTAGTCCACAGTGATTCTGAAACAATTCTATAGATTATTCCTTCTGATTTGTTCTTTTCCGCAGTAATAATCGTCTCCAATCTACAGACTTCTTTCGTCTTTCTGGAAAAGAAATAAGTATTTAACTTAACCTCTTTTGAATCTCCCAAAATATCTCTAGTCTCTATATGGTTGATTGGTTCATTATTTAGCAGTTCCAAAACAAGTAGAGTCACTTTCAATACAGAAGTCTTTCCTGAAGCATTAATTCCAATAAAACCATTGGCTGAATTCAAATATATATTTGAAAATAATGAGTACAATATATTTTTGTGTTCTTCTGCCACTCTCTGCTGTGCATAAAAGTTCAAATCCAGTTTTTCTTTAAAAAGCGGTAACCCTTCCGCTGTAATACGAAGAAGTTTCATAACTACCCCCCCAAAAAAAATTTATTTACATGTTTTACGTTTTTAATTTCTTATTTAGAAGTAGTATATCACCGCTCTCAGAAGTTATCAACAAATTTTTCGTTTTTAATTTTTAGATGTATGTTATATATCCCCTACCAGTCATGACAGCGATCCCTACGCTTCGCATGAATGTTAACTTCCCTGTAGCATACTTGTCACGGATTCTCTTCCACACACGTACGAAAATCCCGACAACCACTACTGTTCAGGAATTAGCTGAACTAAAATTACACTATTTTTTCACTATTTTTCATTACTTCATCGCCAGTGAAAATAAAAACGCCAGTGGAATACTCCACTGACGCCTTAAATTTTTGTATTCTACCCTATCACACTGGCACCAAATGGCATGAAAGAAAGTCTTGCCATCTTGAAAAACTGCTTTCCAAACGGAATTCCAACTATCGTAATACACCATATACAACCAACTATCAGATTTCCAAGCGCCATTTCCCAGCCAAAAAATACAATCCATATGAGATTTACCAAGAATGAAAACATACCATTTCCATACACGATTTCTTTTCCAAACGGCCAGAATGCCAACGTTGCAAATTTAAAGCATTGCAGGCCTACCGGAATTCCAATAATTGTAATACACCATATGCATCCTGCAAAAACCCATGCCAGTCCACCCAGCAATCCTCCAAATATAAACCAAAGGATATTACCTATAGTTCTCATGATAACACACCCCCTTAAAGTCCTCTGAAAATCTGATCAACATGATTTCTTCGATTTCCCAGCCAGCTTTACGGCAGAATCTCAAGCCAGTATCCATCTGGATCTACAATGAAATAGATTCCCATCGCTTCATTTTCGAAGCAAATACATCCCATCTCTTTGTGCTTCTTATACGCTGCCTCATAATCCTCTGCCTTGAATGCCAGGTGGAATTCACATTCACCCAGATTATATGGCTGTGGATGATCTTTAAGCCAGGTAAGTTCCAACTCAAAATCACTTACATCGTTGCTCAGATACACAATAATAAAATCATCGGTAGTTTTTCTTCTCACCTCGTGCAGATCAAGGGCCTCGTTGTAAAATTTAATAGATCGGTCCAGATCTGATACATTGTAATTTTCATGAATCATCTTAAATTTCATAGTTCTTCTCCTTTTGTACATTCTGTGTTTCTAATACATGACTTAGATGTCAAATCTCCACCCACAATCGCCATAATAAATCATTTGTTTTGTCATACCACCGTCAATACAGATGTTTTCACCTGTGATAAAGCCCGCTTTTTCAGAGCAAAGAAACAGTACCATATTGGCAATATCCATGGGAATTCTCCCCAAAATCGCTTTCTATTTCTGCTGCCACAACATTGGATATTCTTTTTCACCAGTAGCACCATCGAATCCTTCGCATTGGATATTAAACTCTTCTCTTTGGTAAAAAGAGAGAGCTCTGGTATTTTTCTGGTATACATTTAATCGTAATCTAACTTTTTTATTCTTGATATAATCTAATAAAAGTTTACCTATACCACATGACTGCATTTCATCAGACACAAAAATACCTTCAATATATTCGTTACTTAACCCTACAAATCCCTGAATCATTTTATTATCTTCATACACATAGACTTCCGCTTGTAACAACATTTCCTTGACTAATTCATAATTACTTGTCCAATATTGCTCAGGAATAAAATAATGTGCTTTCAGATTGGTTTTTAGCCATATGTCAGCAACTCTATTAAGATCTATGTTCTTCATCTTTCTGATCATAACGATTATTCTCCATCAACTCTCGATTTCAGAGCATCATTTCTAATACTGATTTTACCATACTTGTTAGGCTCAGTCCATCTTTTATCCCCAAAGATACAATCAGAAATGGTAGCCAGCTTGACTACCATTTCCCATATATATTTTTATAAAATAGAAACGACAGGTCCGAAACCCTTGATTTTCAAGGATTTTCGTCCTGCCGTTTTTCATTTTCATAGTCAGGCGGATAAAATCATTCGCTTTGCTATGCAACTCTACACCGAATAACTGCTCCGCAGGGAACTTACTTGATTCGGTTAAATTTTGCGAAATTATAATCCCACTCGTCCCTATCAGGAAGCTGCTTACAGATTCTTAATTCGTTCAATTGCTTCCAGTGTATTCTCATGTGTTCCAAACGCAGTGAGACGGAAGAATCCCTCACCATGAGCACCAAATCCTGAGCCTGGAGTTCCTACAATGTTGGCTTTTTCAAGGAGATAGTCAAAGAACTCCCAGGAAGTCATCTTATCAGGTGTTTTCAGCCAGATATACGGAGCGTTTACGCCACCGGATACGGAATAGCCTGCTGATGCCAGACCTTCGTAGATGGCTTTGGCGTTGCTCATGTAGTAACCTACCTGTTCTTTCAGCTGTGCTTTTCCTTCAGGAGAGTATACAGCCTCTCCTGCACGCTGTACGATATATGGCGCACCATTAAATTTTGTGCCATGACGTCTTGCCCAGAGACTGTGGAGATCTACACCGTCACGAACCAGATCCTTTGGTACAACTGTAAAGCCGAGACGGACACCTGTGAAACCTGCATTTTTGGAGAAGCTGCGCAGCTCGATGGCGCAGGTTCTTGCTCCTTCGCACTCATAGATGCTGTGCGGTACATTTTCTTCGGAGATGTATGCTTCGTATGCTGCATCATAGATAATTACAGAACCGTTTTTATTTGCATAGTCTACCCATTCCTGAAGCTGCGGTTTGGTGATCGCACCACCGGTCGGGTTGTTCGGGAAGCAAAGGTAGATAAGATCCGGTACTTCTTCCGGGAATTCCGGAAGGAAGCCGTTGGATGCTGTACATGGCATATAGATTACGTTATCAAAGTTGCCACGTTCTTTGTTGTATTCTCCTGTACGGCCTGCCATTACGTTTGTATCTACATATACTGGGTATACAGGGTCGCACACTGCAATCTTGTTATCCAGTCCGAATATTTCCTGGATATTTCCGGAATCGCTCTTTGCACCGTCAGATACAAAGATTTCGTCTGCTTCAATGTCACAGCCTCTGTCTTTGTAGTCATTCTTTGCAATGGCAGATCTTAAGAATTCATAACCAAGATCAGGTGCATAACCATGAAATGTAGCTGCATCACCCATTTCATCTACAGATTTATGAAGTGCCTCAATGATCGCCGGAGCCAGAGGCTGGGTTACATCACCGATTCCCAGTGAGATCACGTTTGCCTGTGGGTTGGCTTCTTTATATGCTTTTACTTTTTTTGCAATTGTGGAAAACAGATAGCTTCCCGGTAATTTCAGATAGTTGTGGTTTACTGTTACCATGTTTGATTTCCTCCCTGGCATGTTTCGCAGTTTTTATATACCTGTCTACAGCAGGCTGCTGCTTTGCCTTTCCATTTCTATTTGTGTCTTTTCTTCAAATATGTTTTATTCGAATTTTATTATACTTAATTATTTAATAATGTAAAGTCTCAAAGTGTTTTCTGAGAATAATTTTTAATATTAACATTACTGTTCACTGGTAATATCCCGCGAGGTGTTTTTTGTGAGCGAAGGTCACAGAAAACCCGAGACATACTGTGCGAATTTATGCGATTAGCATAAATTAAGTTTGCGAAGCAAACGATACTCCTTGTGCTTTGTACAAGGAGGTTCATATTTTTTGCATCGCGAAGCGTGTTGCTGTGAACAGAGTGAACAGTAACATTTTTTACCCCGGGCATAATGTCCGGGGTGATTTATTTTATTTGCGCTTCTCTACTTCTTTCATTAGTGTCTCGCGGACGCTTGCAGGATTTGCCTTGCCTTTCATCTCTTTCATGATCTGACCTACAAAGAAGCCCATGACTTTATCTTTACCTCCCAGAAGTTCTGAAAGTGGTCCTGGGTTAGCATCCAGGATCCTGTTGATGGTTTCTTCCAGAAGTCCTGTGTCTTCTACAATCTTCAGACCATGTTCCTCAATGTAGGCTACAGGATCAATGTCTTCCTCAAAGACTTTCTCAAAGACTTTTTTGGCATTCTGAGGGCTGACTTCGGATTTTTCTACCATTACCAGAAGATCTGCAAGATGCTTCGGTGAGAAAGATACCTGTTCCGGATCCATAGCTTTATCTTTCGTCAGACGGAGTACCTCACCCATAAACCAGTTTGCTGTCTTCTTTGCATTTCCGTAGATTGCTGCTGTTTCTTCAAAAAGACCTGCAAGATGGCGGGATTCTGTGAGGATTCCCGCATCGTATGCCGGAAGTCCGTACTCTTCCTGATAACGGGCCTGTTTCACTTCGCGAAGCTCCGGCTGTTCTGCTTTGATCTTTTCAATCCATGCATCAGAGATATGGATTGGAGGCAGGTCTGGATCAGGGAAATATCTGTAGTCTTTGGCATCTTCCTTGGAACGCATGGCGTAAGAATATTCTTTGTTGTCATCCCAGCGGCGTGTCTCCTGTGTAACTGCCTTGCCTTCTTCGATCAGTTCGATCTGACGTTCTCTTTCGCCTTCGATTGCTCTGGCAATGGCTTTGAAAGAGTTCAGGTTCTTCATCTCTGTTCTGGTACCGAATTCTTCTGCTCCCACTTCACGGACAGAAAGGTTAACGTCTGCACGCATGGAGCCTTCCTGAAGCTTACAGTCTGATACACCCAGATACTGCATCATACAACGGAGTTTTTCAAGATAGGCAATTACTTCCTCAGAGCTTCTCATATCCGGCTCGGATACGATCTCGATCAACGGGACACCGCTTCGGTTATAGTCTACCAGGGAGCAGTCTTCCCATTCATCATGAATCAGTTTACCTGCATCCTCTTCCATATGCATTTCATGGATGCGGATTTTCTTTTTGCCTGCAGAGGTTTCAATCTCTACCCATCCGTCATGACAGATTGGCAGATATAACTGAGAAATCTGATAGTTCTGTGGGTTGTCCGGATAGAAATAGTTCTTACGGTCAAATTTGCAGTACTGATGGATCTGGCAGTTTGCTGCAAGACCTGCTTTCAGGGCAAACTCTACTACTTTCTTATTTAATACAGGCAGGGAACCCGGCATACCTGTGCAGACCGGGCATGTATGTGTATTGGGTGCTCCTCCGAATTCAGTGGAGCATCCGCAGAAAATTTTTGTTTTTGTTGCAAGTTCTACATGGACTTCAAGTCCTATGACTGTTTCGTACTGTTTCATTATCTGGTGCCTCCTTCTCCTGGCACGGCAAAGGAGCCGCGGCTGGTTTCATAGGCGTGTGCTGCACGCAGGATTTTCTTTTCCATGAAGCAGTCCCCGATCATCTGGATACCGATTGGGAGACCTTTGCTGTCTTTTCCGCATGGAACTGTAATTCCCGGAAGACCGCAGAGATTGACTGCTACTGTGTAGATATCTCCAAGATACATGGCAAGGGGATCTTTTAAGCTTTCACCGATCTTCGGTGCTGTAAATGGAGATGCAGGTGCAAGGAGCACATCATATTTGCCAAATGCCTGGTCAAATTCTTTCTTGATCAGGGCTTTTGTGCGGAGTGCCTTCAGATAGTATGCATCATAATAACCGGAGCTCAACACGAAGGAACCAAGCATGATACGGCGTTTTACTTCCTCACCAAAGCCTGCTGTTCTGGTCTTTTTGTACATGTCATGAAGACCTTCATATTCTGCTGCACGGAAACCGTACTTCACTCCATCGAAACGTTCCAAGTTGGAACTTGCTTCTGCACTGGCGATAATATAATAAGCCGGAATCATGTATTCCATGGTTTTGATAGAGAAGAATTCTACTTCTGCTCCCAGTTCTTTCAGCGTATCAAGAACACCCATAAAAGATGCTTTTACTTCCGGATCAAGTCCCTCTGCCAGATATTCTTCAGGAACTCCGAATTTCATCCCCTTGATATCTCCTGTCAGTTCTTTGGCGAACTGAAGATCTTCTCTTTTCATGGATGTGCTGTCTTTTGTATCATGTCCTGCGATGATCTCCAGAAGAGCTGCACAGTCAGATACGTCTTTTCCTACAGGTCCGATCTGATCCAGGGAAGATGCATAAGCTACAAGACCATAACGGGATACTGTTCCATAGGTTGGTTTAATTCCGGTTACACCACAGTAGGAACTTGGCTGACGGATAGATCCGCCTGTATCTGAACCAAGTGCCAGATAAGCTTCTCCTGCTGCTACTGCTGCACAGGAACCACCTGAAGAACCGCCTGGTACATGTTCCAGATTCCATGGGTTTCTGGTGATGCCGTAAGCGGAGGTCTCTGTTGTACTTCCCATGGCAAATTCATCCATGTTTGTTTTTCCGATAATGACCAGTCCGGCTTTTTCCAGACGGTCAATGACTTCTGCATTATACTGAGGCACAAAATTCTCAAGAATCTTTGATGCACAGGTAGTTTTCTTTCCATTAATACAGATATTATCTTTGATCGCGATCGGTACGCCTGCAAGAGGACTGGTATAAGTACCGTCCTCGATGCCTTTTTGTACTTCTTCTGCACGTTTGTATGCTTCTTCTTTATATGTGTCAAGATAAGCGTGTACTTCTGAATCCTGTTTCTCAATCTGTTCAAAAACAGTTTTTACTCCATCCAGGACGCTGACCTGACGCTGTTTTATTTTTTCCCCAAGCTGCAGGGCTGTTAATTTTTCCAACTCCATTGTCCTGTCTCCTATCCTATGGTTTTCGGAACCTGATACTGTCCTTCTTTTGCCTTCGGTGCATTTGCCAGCATTGCTTCTTTGTTGTCTCCGTTTGTGACAACGTCCTCACGAAATACGTTTTCGTCCTGGAAAATATGGGACATAGGCTCTACTTCCGATGTATCCAGTTCATCCAGTTTCTCTACATAATCAAGCATTTTCTGCATTTCAGCTTTTGCTTTTTCCTTTTCTTCTTCCGAGAGGGAAAGCTTGGCCAGGATGCAGACATTTTCCATTGTTTCATCATCTATGATCTTTGCCATGATTTTCTCCTTATATATACTGCCTGTAACATTCTATATTGCTTTTATTTCCGACTTCTTATTTACGGTTCCAGACGGTTCATATCTCGCGGGAAGAGACAGGTTTCACGAACATTCTCTTCACCGATAAGCTGCATGGTCAGACGTTCCAGACCGATTCCCAGTCCACCGTGAGGCGGCATACCATGTTTGAAGGTATCCAGATACTGTTCCATGCCTTCCTGCGTCATACCTCTGTCTTCAATTTTCTGTACCAGCATGTTGTAATCATGGATACGCTGTCCGCCTGTTGTGATCTCAAGGCCTTTGAATAACAGGTCAAAGCTTAAGGTAAATCTTGCATCTTCCGGATCATCCATTGCATAGAATGGACGTTTCTTTGACGGATAATGTGTGACAAATACGAAATCTGAGCCATATTCTTCTTTGAAATACTGTCCGATCAGTGCTTCTTCTTCCGGCTCCAGATCGAATGGATTTCTGATCTTACGGTTATATTTCTGTGATACCAGTTCCTTGGCTACATCGAAACGGACTGCCGGGATTTTGGATACATCCGGGATCTCAAGCTTCAAAATCTGTACTTCTTTTGCATATTCTGTTTTCAGAAGGTTCATGGCATACTGGAGGAATCCTGTTTCCATTGCCATAATTTCTTCGAAGCTGTCAATATATCCCATCTCGAAGTCCAGACTGGTGTATTCATTTAAGTGACGTTTGGTATTATGTTTCTCAGCTCGGAATACAGGGCCTGTCTCAAATACTCTGTCAAATACGCCAACCATCATCTGTTTGTAGAACTGTGGGCTCTGCGCAAGTACTGCAGGTTTGTGGAAGTAGCTGAACTTGAAAAGGTTTGCTCCACCCTCTGCTCCTCTTGCTCCGATCTTTGGAGTGTGGATTTCTGTGAATCCCTGTCCGTAGAGATAATCGCGGAATGCTTTTGTCAGTGCCTCCTGAATTTTAAATTTGGAACGCTCCTGAATATTTCTCAGGGAAATCGGTCTGTAGTTTAATTTTGCTTCCAGGGAAGTGTTCAGTTTCCATTTGTCGATTGCCATTGGAAGTGGCTCTGCCGGTGTTGATAAAATATCAATATGACGGATACGAAGCTCTCTTCCGTGGGGTGCTCTCTCCTCTTCATGCAGAATTCCTTTCACCCTGATCGTCATTGCTTCCTTCAATTCATGAATGGAAACATTTGCCATTTCATTTTCATAGACTGTCTGGAATAAGCCTTCCCTTCTTCTAAGAATGATAAATGCCACATCACCCATATTACGGATGCTGTGAACAGCGCCTTCGATTACGGCTTCCTGGTTCAGGAGATTATTACCTACGAGTTCCTCCCAGGTATTGATTTCTTTTTTCCATGTTCCATCCATAAATTCCATTTCCTCATCCTCCATTTCTTCATTTCTGAAAACCTTTGTGATATCTTCACTGGTTTCAAGTTCAAAAGGCTTTTCGTGCAAGCACAACGACTTTTTGGCTTAAAACCCTGGAATATCAAAAAGGCGTAATCAGAAAATCCGGAGACACTTATCCCCTGGACTCTCTGATTACGCCTTTGTAATCATTCTTCCTGTTATTATCTATTTTATGTTTGTTTGTATTCTTTCTATATATAATATGATGTTAGGGTCAAAATATATTTTGCCTCTAACTTGATATGAACAAAAATATATTCTGTATATTACCACATATTCTGTCAAAATAATATCGTCATTTTTTACAAAATTTTTCCGATTATTTTCAGATGTTTTATTTAGTACATACGATAAATCAAATCTCATCATACATCAGCATAAGCAGCATCTGTGCAGTTTCTACCATATTAGTACCAGAATCCATACTGCATTTCTGGATATGTCTGTATGCTCCCTCTTCTGTCATCTGGTTTTTTTCCATCAGAAGGCGTTTGGCATTCGAGATATAATTCTGTTCTTTTTCTGATCTGGGCTTTGGTTTCTTCTTTTCTTTTTTGATCCGGCGTTCCAGATGATAGAGCATGTCATTGACCGTATCTATCAGTACGCTTGCTTTCATCGGCATCTGTACAGTGCTGACGGAATTCGGTGCTTCATCTATAATACGCTGAGAAGCCAGAAGCAGCATTTCAAAATACTGTGGCAGGTTATCGAGAGCGTCTTTATAATAGGCATCTGTCAACTTATACCCACATATCAGAACACCACTGTCAAGCTCTGAGATACTGGCCAGCGCATTAGAGACAGAGCTGCAGACAGAGGCTACTGTGAGCCCATGTCTGTTAAGTATTGTGCGGATTTTCTTTGCGTCTTCAATTTTCGGTAACGCAATCACAATGCTGCTGCTCATAACTCTGCCACTCCTATTTCTGTTACAGCCTGAGTTTCCGTCCACTGCTTATTGCTTTTTGCAACCTCCGCAGGGGACTTGTTTGATTTTGATCAAGCGGATGTTCGCAATCCGCTTCGCTACTTGCTCATAACCGAATAACTGCTTCGCAGTTTATCAGAAGGAGCTTCGCTCCTCCTGATACAAACAAGTCCCCACCCACTGCTTATTGCTTTTTACAATTTCTACAGGGGACTTGTTTGATTCGGTTAAATTCTGTATAAGTATTCCTCGATTTCCCAGGCTGAAATTTCTCTTGTATAGCGAAGCCATTCTTTTTTCTTGGCTGCTGCGTATTCTTTACAAAATTCTGTTCCAAGTACTTCTTTGATCCAGTCACTCTGTTCGAAGTAATCAATTGCTTCGTTCAAATTTCCCGGAAGATTTTCAATCTTCATTGTTTTCTGATCTGTTTCGGATAACTCTCTGCTAGAGGACTTAGTCGGATAAATCTTCTTATTGATTCCATCCAGTCCTGCTGCCAGACATACTGCAAATACCAGATACGGATTTGCTGCTGCATCCGGACTTCTCAGTTCGATCCTTGTCTCCATACCTCTGGATCCCGGAATTCTTACCAGTGAATTCTGGTTGTTCTTTGTCCATGTCAGTTCTGTCGGTGCTTCATAGCCCGGAACCAGACGTTTGTAGGAATTTACGATAGGATTGGTGATCAGTGCCATCTCTTTGCTGTGAGCCAGAAGACCTCCTACGAAGTAATAAGCTTCTTCGCTTAATTCCTGTGGATTTCCCGGATTGACGAATACATTTCTTCCATCTTTAAATAAGGAGAAATGAATGTGCATTCCGGAGCCATTTACTTCTGCCCTTGGTTTCGGCATAAATGTCGCATGAAGTCCATGGCGTTTGGCAATGGTACGGACCGTCATCTTAAATGACATGATCCGGTCTGCAATCGTACGGACTTCACCGTATTTGAAATCTACTTCGTGCTGTGCAGGAGCAGTTTCATGGTGAGAAGATTCTACCTCAATCCCCATGTCTTCCAGATTTAATACAATATCACGTCTTGCGTTTTCACCCAGATCCACAGGACTGACATCCAGATATCCGGCCTTCTCATGTGTTACAGTAGTCGGAACTCCGTTATCATCTGTATGAAAAAGGAAAAATTCACATTCCGGATCTACCAGACAGGTGTATCCCTCCTTCTTTGCCTCCCGGGCGGTTTTCTTCAGGATATATCTCGGACTTCTCTCATGAGGGGTTCCGTCCGGACAATAGATATCGCATAACAGTCTGGCAACTTTTCCCTGCTGTGGTCTCCATGGGAGAATTGCAAAAGTGTCAAGATCCGGTCTTAAGTACATATCCGGTTCAGATTCTCCTGCAATTCCTGCGATAAAGGAACCATCTACGATACATCGGTTATCCAGCGCACGGGGAAGTTCCCGGGCAGTTATGGCGATGTTTTTCAGCGTTCCGAACATATCTGTGAACTGGAGACGGATAAATTCCACGTCTTCCTCCTCAGCCATCTGTAATATTTCTTCTCTGGTATAATTCCCCATTTTCATTCACTCCTTGTCAGCATAGTTTCTGCTGTTTTTGCTTTCTTAATGATTCTTCGATATAATTTGTTTTCTGTCTGCAGAATACTCCTCTTGCGATGGATTGCGCAGAGGCATAATTCCTCTCCGCCGCAGTGCAATTCTGTCCAGAGGACTTTTTATGTTATGGAAACATTACGGAATAATTTCATATAACATAAAAAATGGCGCACTTTCTACAGTTACTTTTCTATAGAAAGAACGCCTTTGTTCATGTAGGCAATTATAGCAATGTACCTTTTCTTTGTCAACTGCTATGATTGATTTTCTTCTACAGATTTTCCTGCACTTTTCTTGTTTTGACTCGAATCCTGTTTTTCCTCTCTTAGGTCAAGCATATTCTTTCCTTACATTGACCCTATTCACGCTTTTCTCCTCTTAGGTCAAGCATATTTTTCCCTTACATTGACCCTATTCACGCTTTTCTCCTCTTAGGTCAAGCATATTCTTTCCTTACATTGACTTTAATTATCGTTCTTCTAATTCAAGTCACTCGCAAGCTTTTCTTATGTTGACTTTAATTAAGGTTTTCTTGTTTCAAGTCATCCATGACCTTATTTCAAGATAATCTGGATCAGCTTTTCAAATACACTTTAACTTAAAAAAGGTGTTATCGCCTAATAATCATTCATTAAGCAACAGCACCTTTTTCAAACTTCTCTTCTTATTATTTACAAATAGGAATATCCCATCAGCGATTCATCTACCGCCTTCGCAGCTTCTCTGCCTTCGCGGATTGCCCATACTACCAGGGACTGGCCTCGGTGCATGTCTCCTGCAGTGAAGACTTTGTCTACTGAGGTCTGATACTGCTCTGGTTTTGTATCTACATTGGTTCTTCCATTAATGGCTACCTTGAATGCGTCTGTTACATATTTCTCACTGCCAAGGAATCCGGCTGCGATAAGAACTACGTCTACAGGGATAACTTCTTCGCTTCCTTCTACAGGAACCATCATCATACGTCCTGTCTTTGGATCTTTTTCACTCTTTAATTTTGTGAGTTTTGCCTGGCAGACATTTCCGTTTTTATCTTTGATAAATTCTGTAACAGTAGTCTGGTATACTCGTGGGTCATGTCCGAATACAGCGATAGCTTCTTCCTGACCATAATCTGTTTTGAGGACTCTCGGCCACTGCGGCCATGGATTGGATGGTGTTCTTTCCACTGGCGGCTTGGGCATCATCTCTAACTGGATCACAGATTTGGCACCCAGACGGATAGATGTTCCCACACAGTCATTTCCTGTATCACCACCACCGATGACCAGAACATTTTTTCCTTTGGCAAGTTCATATGGAACTTTGGCAAAATCAGAGTCCAACAGCGCTTTTGTTACCTGTCCCAGGAAATCTACTGCGAAATAAATTCCTTTTGCATCCCGTCCCGGAACTTTAATGTCTCGTGGATTGGATGCTCCGCAGGCAAGGATAACGCGGTCGAACTGTTTCAGAAGTTCTTCTGCTTTGATGTCCTTTCCTACGTTTACATTTGTAACGAATTTAACTCCCTCTTCTTCCATAAGATGGATTCTTCTGTCAACAACAGCTTTGTCCAGCTTCATGTTAGGAATACCGTAACGGAGAAGTCCGCCTACACGGTCTTTTCTTTCAAATACAGTTACACTGTGGCCTCGTCTGTTTAACTGCTGAGCTGCTGCCAGTCCGGACGGACCGCTTCCGATGACTGCGATGGATTTGCCTGTACGCACTTCCGGGATCTGCGGAGTTACCCATCCGTTCTCGTAGGCTGTCTCGATGATCGCACGTTCATTTTCTTTTGTGGAGACCGGTTCTCCGTTTAAGTTACAGGTGCAGGCTGCTTCGCAGAGTGCAGGGCAGACACGGGAAGTAAATTCCGGGAAGCTATGTGTCTTGCTCAGTCTTAAGAATGCCTGTTTCCAGTTGCCTGTATAAACCAGATCGTTTGTCTCAGGTACAAGGTTGTGCAGAGGGCAACCGGATGCCATACCGCCGATCATCATACCTGACTGGCAGAATGGGACACCGCATGCCATGCAGCGTGCGCCCTGAAGTTTCTGTTTTTCTTTATTTAATGGGGTCCTGAATTCTTTGAAGTTTGCGATGCGGACCTTTGGCGGCAGAACTTTTGCCGTCTCTCTCTCATATTCTAAAAATCCTGTTGGTTTGCCCATGATTTCCTCCTCTTCGCCACACTTGCTGCGGCAATAATGGTATGGCCCACGCCACCTTTTTATTTATTCTAAAAGATGACGGGGCAACATTGATAAGTTCACACGATATATTCAATTATTATCAATGTTTAGCGCCAATACTTTCATAGAACGCTTCCATCTGTGCCTGCTGACTGTTGAGTCCTTTTTCTTCCAGTTTTGCACTTAAAGTGATCATCTTCTTGTACTCATTTGGAATGAGTTTCTTAAAGTGCGGCAGATAATAATCAAAGTCAGCCAGAACTTTCGCACCGAGTTTAGAACCTGTTGCTTCTACATGAGCTTCAATCAGGTCGCGAAGTTCTTTTTTGTCATATTTGTTTTCCACTTTTTCGATGGAAATCATGGCTTTGTTCAGGTTCTTGTAAAGAACATTATCCACATCCAGTACATATGCGATACCGCCGCTCATACCTGCTGCAAAGTTCTTGCCAGTCTTACCAAGTACGACTACGCGGCCACCTGTCATATATTCACAGCCGTGCTCTCCTACGCCTTCTACAACTGCAGATGCACCGGAGTTACGAACTGCGAAACGCTCGCCTGCAACACCATTGATAAATGCAGTACCACTGGTTGCACCGTAAAGGGCAACATTACCTACAATAATATTCTCTTCTGCTTTGTATGCAGCTTTCTCCGGAACCTTCAGGATCAGTTTACCACCGGAAAGTCCTTTTCCGAAGTAATCATTGCTGTCACCGGTCAGTTCCAGTGTAAGTCCTTTGGGGATAAATGCACCGAAGCTCTGTCCGCCGGCACCGTTGCAGTGTACAGTGATAGTGTCATCTGCAAGTCCGTTTTTATTCTTTCTGGTAATCTCTGCACCAAGGATGGTTCCGAATGTACGGTCAATGTTTGTCAGGTTTACAGAAAGCTCTGTTTTCTGACCTTTATTGATGGCATTTGCGCATTTCTTAACCAGAACCTTTTCATCCATGGTCTTTTCCAGTTCGAAGTTATATACGGCTTTCGGGTCAAAAGTAACTTTCTGGTCTTTGCCTGCGAACGGATTGTTCAGGATTGCACTTAAGTCTACTTTGCCCTGATGTGGTTCCTGTACGTTGTCTGTCTGAACAAGGAGATCTGTACGGCCTACCATTTCACTGACTGTACGGAATCCGAGCTTGGACATGTATTCTCTTAATTCCTGTGCGATAAAGCGCATGAAATTCTCTACATATTCCGGTTTACCTTTGAATCTCTTACGAAGTTCAGGGTTCTGTGTTGCCACACCAACCGGGCAGGTATCCAGGTTACATACACGCATCATAACGCATCCCATGGTTACAAGCGGAGCTGTTGCAAAACCAAATTCCTCGGCACCCATTAATGCTGCGATCGCAACGTCACGACCACTCATAAGCTTACCATCTGTCTCAATGCGGACACGGTTTCTCAGACCATTCTTGAGCAGTGTCTGATGTGTTTCTGCAAGTCCAAGTTCCCATGGAAGTCCTGCATTGTGGATAGAACTTCTCGGAGCTGCACCTGTACCTCCGTCATAACCAGAGATCAGAATAGTTTGTGCACCGGCTTTTGCAACACCTGCTGCAACTGTACCGACACCTGCTTCAGATACCAGTTTGACAGAAATATCTGCATATTTATTTGCATTCTTAAGGTCATAAATTAACTGTGCCAGGTCCTCGATAGAATAGATATCGTGATGCGGTGGCGGGGAGATCAGGCTGACACCTGGTGTAGAATGACGGGTTTTGGCAATCCATGGATATACCTTCTTTGCAGGAAGATGTCCGCCTTCACCAGGTTTTGCACCCTGTGCCATCTTGATCTGGATTTCTCTTGCAGATACAAGGTAACGGCTGGTTACACCGAAACGTCCGCTGGCAACCTGTTTGATCGCGGAGCATCTGTCATCGCTGCTTCCTGCAGAATCCAGTCTCTCGTCACTTTCACCGCCCTCACCTGTATTGGATTTTCCATGGAGGTGATTCATGGCGATTGCCAGTGTCTCATGTGCTTCCTGTGAAATGGAACCATAGGACATGGCACCTGTCTTAAATCGTTTTACGATATCATCTACGCTCTCCACTTCTTCAAGTGGAACCGGAGTCTCAGCAAACTTAAAGTCCAGAAGTCCTCTTAAGTTTCCGTGGTTTTCTTTATCCACCAGATCTGTGTACTGTTTGAACAGATCGTAGCTTCCAGTCCATGTGGACTGCTGCAGAAGATGAATAGTCTGAGGATTGTAACGATGTTCCTCTCCCTGGCTTCTCATCTTGTGTGCGCCTACGCTGTCCAGAGTCAGGTCTGTAGGAAGTCCTAACGGGTCAAATGCTTCTGAGTGAAGCTTCTCTACATTCTCTTCGATGTCTTCCAGTGTGATTCCGCCTACACGACTGACTGTACCAGTAAAGTATTTCTCGATCACATCTGAGGAAATACCGATTGCCTCGAAGATCTGAGATCCCTGATAAGACTGGATGGTGGAAATACCCATCTTGGAAGCAATCTTTACAATACCGCTGATGACTGCATGATTGTAGTCATCTACTGCTGCATAATAGTCTTTCTCCAGCATATGGCTGTCGATCAGTTCATGAATGGTCTCAAGGGCAAGGTACGGGTTGATGGCACTTGCACCGTAACCAAGTAAGGTTGCAAAGTGATGTACTTCTCTTGGCTCACCGGATTCCAGGATAATTGCAAGGGAGGTACTCTTTTTCGTTTTTACCAGGTGCTGATGAACTGCGGATACTGCCAGAAGTGACGGGATCGGCATATGGTTTTCATCTACTCCTCTGTCTGAAAGAACAAGGATGTTTGCACCCTCGCGGAATGCTTTATCTACTTCTACGAAAAGACGGTCAATAGCTCTCTCAAGCTTGGTGCTCTTATAATATAAGGTAGAAACAACTGCTGTCTTGAAGCCCTCATGTTTGAAGCTCTTGATCTTCATCATGTCTGTATTTGTCAGGATCGGATTGTTGATTTTTAATACCTGACAGTTTTCCGGTTTCTGCTCCAGCAAGTTTCCGTCCTTGCCAACATAAACGCTTGTGCTGGTAACGATTTCCTCACGGATCGCATCGATTGGAGGATTGGTAACCTGTGCGAAGAGCTGTTTAAAGTAGTCAAATAATGGTCTGTTCTGTTTGGAAAATACTGCAAGCGGGGTATCCACACCCATAGCTCCGATGCTCTCTGCTCCGTTTAACGCCATGTTTCTGATGGAAGTACGGTACTGCTCATAAGTATAGCCGAATGCTTTCTGCAGACGTGCTCTCTGCTCAGGTGTATATTCTTCTGGTCTTTCGTTAGGAATCTTGATGTCTTTTAACTGTACCAGATGACTATCCAGCCATTCACCGTATGGCTGCATTTTTGCATAGCCCTCTTTCAGTTCATTGTCATCAATTACTTTTCCCTTTACAGTATCTACAAGAAGCATTTTTCCAGGATGGAGACGCTCTTTTAATACGATCTTCTCTTCCGGGATTGGCAGAACACCCACCTCTGAGGAAAGGATCATATAACCATCGGAGGTAATATAATATCTGGATGGACGGAGACCGTTTCTGTCCAGGACAGCTCCCATCACATCACCGTCTGAGAAGAGGATAGATGCAGGTCCGTCCCATGGCTCCATCATAGTTGCATAGTACTGGTAGAAATCACGTTTTGCCTGGGAAATGGTGTCATTGTTTGCCCATGGTTCAGGGATTGTGATCATCACTGCAAGCGGAAGTTCCATACCGCTCATTACCAGAAATTCCAGTGTATTGTCAAGCATTGCAGAGTCGGAACCGTTTCTATTTACAACAGGAAGCACTTTGTGAAGCTGTCCCTCCAGATATGGTGATTCCATATTTTCTTCTCTTGCAAGCATCTTATCTGCGTTGCCGCGGATGGTGTTGATCTCACCATTGTGTACCATAAAGCGGTTAGGATGTGCTCTCTCCCAGCTTGGGTTTGTGTTGGTACTGAAACGGGAATGTACCATGGCGATTGCAGATTCATAATCCGGGTTCTGAAGGTCTTCGAAGAAAGTACGAAGCTGTCCAACCAGGAACATACCTTTGTAAACGATGGTACGGCTGCTCATGGATACTACATAAGTATTATCATTACTCTGTTCAAACTCACGTCTTGCAATGTAAAGCATACGGTCAAATGGAAGACCTTTTTCCACATCTTCCGGCTTTTTGATAAATGCCTGCATAATACATGGCATACATTCTCTTGCCTTGTGTCCAAGCACTTCCGGGAATACCGGGACCTGACGCCATCCGAGAAGTTTCAGACCTTCTTTCTCAAGAATAATCTCAAACATCTTCTTTGCCTGTGCACGTTTGATCTCGTGCTGCGGGAAGAAAAACTGTGCGATGCCATATTCTCTCTCATCGCCAATCTCAAATCCCTCTTTCTTACAGGCTTTCTTGAAAAATTTATGGGAAATCTGGAGAAGGATACCTACACCGTCACCAGTTTTGCCTTCTGCATCCTTACCTGCGCGGTGTTCCAGATGTTCTACGATCTTTAATGCATTTGCAACAGTATCGTGGGTTTTCTTGCCTTTGATATTGACAACTGCTCCGATACCACAGTTGTCATGCTCAAATTCAGACCGGTACAGACCTTGCTGTTGCTGCTGTTCTCTCACTTCTTTCATAATCTCCTCATCCTTTCTATTTCTGCTGCTGTTCTTCGCTTATTTTCTTATCGACGGCCGCCTGGATGAATCCTCTGAATAAAGGATGTGCATGATTCGGGCGGGATTTGAATTCCGGATGGGCCTGAGTTCCTACATAGAACGGGTGCCCTGCGATCTCGATCATCTCTACGATATGATTATCAGGGGAAGTTCCTACGATATTCATTCCCTTCTCCTGAAGTTCTTTACGGAATGCATTGTTTACTTCATAACGATGTCTGTGGCGCTCATGGATTTCTTTTTTGCCAAAGAGTTCATAGGATCTGGAACCTTCTGCAAGAATACATGGATAGCTTCCAAGTCTTAAGGTTCCACCGATATCTTCGATATCTTCCTGATCCGGCATTAATGCAATTACCGGATGCTTTGTCTCCGGATTCAGTTCAATACTGTTTGCATCTTCGTATCCAAGTACATGACGGGCGAATTCTACAATTGCCATCTGCATTCCCAGACAGATTCCAAGATATGGAATCTTATGTACTCTTGCATACTGTGCTGCCAGGATCATTCCTTCTGTACCTCTGTTTCCGAAACCACCCGGAACCAGAATACCATCTACATTGTGAAGCTGCTGATCCAGATTCTTCTCTGTCAGTTCTTCAGAATCGATCCAGTCAAGCTCTACCTTGGCTCTGCAGGAAATTCCGCCATGTTTCAGTGCCTCTACTACACTGAGATATGCATCATGAAGCTGTGTATATTTTCCTACAATTGCGATCTTTACTGTTTTATTCGGATTTCTCAGACTTTCTACCATTTCCTCCCAGTCACTTAAATCCGGTTTTCTGTTTTCCAAACGGAGACTTGAAAGAACTACATCTGCAAGCTTCTCTCTTTCCATTGCAAGAGGAGCTTCATATAAATATTCCACATCCAGGTTCTGAAGTACATGTGATACAGGTACGTTGCAGAATAAAGCAATTTTTTCTTTAATGTCCTCTGTCAGCTCATGTTCACTTCTGCACACCAGTACATCCGGCTGGATTCCCATTCCCTGAAGTTCCTTTACGCTTGCCTGTGTAGGTTTTGTTTTCAGTTCTTCAGATGCCTTTAAATAAGGAATTAATGTTACGTGGATCAGGATTGCATTGTCATGTCCCACATTGAGCTGGAACTGACGAATTGCTTCCAGGAACGGTTGGCTTTCAATATCACCGACTGTTCCTCCCACCTCGATAATGGCAATCTTGTTTTCCTCCGGTGATTTGGCGCGGTAGAAACGGCTCTTAATCTCATTTGTAATATGAGGAATTACCTGTACGGTACCCCCGCCGAAATCCCCGTGACGTTCTTTCTGAAGAACAGACCAGTAAACCTTACCGGTTGTCACATTGGAATTTTTATCAAGACTCTCATCAATGAATCTCTCATAATGTCCCAGATCCAGGTCTGTCTCTGTACCATCGTCTGTTACAAAAACTTCTCCGTGCTGAATCGGGTTCATGGTTCCGGGGTCGATATTGATATAAGGATCAAACTTCTGCATGGTTACCTGGTATCCTCTCGCTTTCAGAAGACGCCCCAGAGATGCAGCTGTGATTCCCTTTCCAAGACCGGAAACAACTCCTCCTGTAACAAATACGTATTTCACTGCCATTTTGATTTCCTCCTCCATCATCCTTTGTTAATAAAAAAGCGTCAGATGCAGCTATCAGAGGGCACTTGACCCATCTGGTATTCTGCATCTGACGCCTTTGTCAGATCATCATATCTTCTATAATAATATGTTCAATTGGCTTTCTTTAAAAATATGCTATACTATAAAACATTTTTTTTCGTTTGTCAATAATGAATTTCCCGTTTTTAAGCAAAAACAAATCAAATAAGTTCCTTCTGATAAACTATGAAGCAGTTATATTTTATGGAATTACTCTGAACACAGTCATAATACAGAAAAAACGAATCTGTAAAAATTCATCTTCCAGACCCGTCTTCTCTGCGATAATTATTCGGTTATAAAAATGTAAAATTTATGCAACTGCAAATTTCTTCAATGTACGATCAAATTCTCGGCTCTCCCCGTGGCAGTCTACTGTCAGTTCTCTGGTCAGATCCAGACTAAGTACACCAAGGATTGATTTGGCATCAATTAAAAATCTGTTGTAATAAACATCAATATCAAAATCACATCTGCTTGCAGCATTCACAAATTCCTGCACCTCTTCAGTTGCATTTAACTTGATTTTACTCTGTGACATCGTGATCACCCTTTCTGAAAACATTCTTTGTTTTTTTCTATCAGACGCCCATATTATGTTCCACATTTCAGAATTTGTCAAGTTTTTAAATTTATCCAATTTTCATAAAGCGCAGGGGTTCTATTGTGTATCTTGTTCGTTTATATATGTTTTTAAAGCATTATTTTATACATTATGTATAACTTCATTCTATATTGGTTTTACCATTATGTGAGATTGATTCCATATATCATCGACAGGTTTCTGCATTTTTTATGAATTTTTGCGACTTAACACTTCACAATATCTGCAAACTCCGCATTTGTATAATCCGGAATCTCCATCGGATAATTTCCATCGAAGCATGCCTTACATAAGGGCAGGCCGCCCGCCATTCCTTCCAGATAATCTGTCTGCATGTAGCCAAGAGAATCTGCTCCGATCATTTTACAGATTTCCTCCGTGCTGTGGCTGGCTGCAATGAGCTGATCATTTGACGGCACATCCGTTCCGAAATAACATGGATGTAAAAATGGCGGTGAACTGATACGTACGTGCACTTCCTTTGCTCCCGCCTCTTTTAACATGTGGATCAGGTTTGCAATGGTTGTTCCACGAACAATAGAATCATCCACCAGAACAATCCTCTTATCTTTTACAACAGATTCCAGCACACTCAGTTTCAGATGAACGCTGGACTCACGTTCTTCCTGAGTCGGTTTGATAAATGTTCTTCCAATATAGCTGTTTTTATAGAACGCAAATGCAAACGGGATTCCTGATGCTTCGGAGTATCCCTTTGCAGCAGGGAGTCCGGACTCCGGTACACCTGTTACAATATCTGCCTCTACAGGATAAGACTTGGCAAGAGATTTACCACCGCGGATTCTGGCATCATAGACCTTCACCCCATCAATGGTACTGTCAAGTCTTGCAAAATATATATACTCAAACACACAATGCGCGCGTTTTGCAGCAGCAGACGCAAGCTCTTTATTTGACTTCAGTCCGTCTTTTGTGATCGTAAGAATCTCACCCGGCTCAATGTCACGGATAAATTCCGCACTTACAGATGTCAGAGCACAGCTCTCAGAAGCAATAACATAAGCATTTCCTCTTTTACCGAGACACAATGGTTTCAGTCCATATGGGTCGCGGACTGCGATCAGTTTTCTCGGGCTCATAACTACCAGACCATATGCACCTTTGATCTTCTTTGCAGTCTTTAGCACTGCCTCTTCTACAGTTTTAGAATGCACACGTTCTCTTGCGATATGGAACGCAATAACCTCTGAATCTGTAGTTGTATGGAAAATCGCTCCATTCTGGATCAGTTCCCATTTCAGTTCCGGTGTATTAACCAGATTTCCGTTATGTGCAAGTGCAAGAGTTCCCTTTACATAAGACAAAACAAGGGGCTGTGCATTCTCTGCAACAGAAGCTCCTGTTGTGGAATATCTTACATGACCAATACCAATATCCCCCTCATATTTACGGACAACATCCTGTCTGAGAACTTCACTTACAAGTCCCAGATCCTTATGAAACTTCACATTTCCACGCTCTCCCTTAGTATCAGAAACTGCAAGTCCGCAGGATTCCTGTCCTCTGTGCTGCAGGGAAGTCAGTCCATAATATATGGACGGAACTACATTGCCGCCATCCAGATCATAAATTCCAAAGACGCCGCACTCTTCTTTTATTCCAGCCATCTGATTTCCTCCGATCGTATTCTCTTGTCTGACTTTAACTTTACTTTCAAAACCCGCTGACATTGTTTTCTTATGTTTGACGGGTTCCAAAATCAAATTATAATAATAGAAACAAATTTGTCAACCTATCCTTTTTTTGCCATATCTCAAAAATTTTTTCTGAATTTTTTCAAAAAAAGTGCTTGACATCTGTTTTCATTTCGTTTATAGTACAGCACATAAAGCAAAGGCGCTTTGGAAAGATCTACAGAGATCTCATCCAGGGCGCCTTTTTCGTTTTATAAAACTTTCGTTTCATAGAAAATGTTCGATGAGGAATTTTCTATGAGACGAAAACCGCAGGCAGTCACAATGGTGATCTGCAGCGGCACTACACATATTCAGAAAATATTGCAAACCGAAAGGAGAGTACCTATATGGCACAAAATATCCCTGAACTGTACGGCAGCCTGGTCTTCAACGACAAAGTAATGAGAAGTAAACTGCCAAAAGACATGTACAAAGCATTAAAGAAAACAATCGAGAACGGTACACACCTTGAACTTGATGTTGCCAACTCCGTTGCTGTTGCAATGAAAGAATGGGCTATCGAGAACGGCGCCACTCATTATACTCACTGGTTCCAGCCAATGACAAACGTAACTGCAGAGAAACATGACAGCTTCATTTCTCCTACAGGAGATGGTCAGGTGATCATGGATTTCTCAGGTAAAGAACTTGTAAAAGGTGAGCCGGATGCTTCCAGTTTCCCGTCAGGCGGTCTTCGTGCCACATTCGAGGCAAGAGGATATACAGCATGGGATCCGACATCACCGGCATTCATCAAAGACGGAACCCTTTACATTCCTACAGCATTCTGCTCCTACAGCGGAGAAGCTCTTGATAAAAAGACTCCTCTCCTTCGTTCCATGCAGACACTTGATAAAGAAGCTACAAACCTTCTCCATATAATAGGAAATAAAGATATCAAACACGTAAATACAACTGTAGGTCCTGAACAGGAATACTTCCTGGTAGACAAGGAATTATACAAACAGAGAAAAGATCTTGTATTCTGCGGACGTACACTGATCGGTGCTCCTGCTCCTAAGGGCCAGGAAATGGAAGATCATTACTTCGGTGCTCTGAAACCTCGTGTCGCAGCTTATATGCATGACCTGGATGTAGAGCTCTGGAAACTTGGTATTCCTGCCAAAACAAAACATAACGAAGTTGCTCCTGCACAGCACGAGCTGGCTCCTGTATTCGATACAACAAACGTTGCGGTTGACCACAACCAGTTAACAATGGAAGTAATGAAGAAAGTTGCCGACAAGCACGGACTTGTATGCCTTCTTCACGAGAAACCATTTGAGGGAATCAACGGAAGTGGTAAACACAACAACTGGTCTATGATTACAGATACCGGTGTAAATATCCTTGATCCGGGAAAAACACCTGCTGAAAATACACAGTTCCTGATTTTCCTGACAGCTGTTATCAAAGCAGTTGATGAATACGCAGATGTACTTCGTATTTCTGTAGCAAGTGCAGGAAATGATCACCGTCTTGGTGCAAACGAGGCTCCGCCTGCTGTTGTATCCGTATTCCTCGGTGATGAACTGACAGAAGTATTAAAATCTATCGAAAATGACGAATATTTTGCAGGAAGCCGCGCAGTCCAGATGGATATCGGTGCAAAAGTACTTCCACATTTCGTAAAAGACAATACAGACAGAAACCGTACTTCACCATTCGCATTTACAGGTAACAAATTCGAATTCCGTATGCTTGGTTCCGAAGCTTCTGTTGCAAACCCGAACATTATCTTAAACACTGCTGTTGCTGAGTGTGTTCACCAGTTTGCAGAACAGTTAAAGGATGTACCGGAAGACAAGATGGAGGATGCAATCCACGAACTGATCAAGAAGACAATTATTGATCATAAACGTGTTATCTTTAACGGAAACGGTTATACAGACGAATGGATTGAAGAAGCTACGAAACGTGGTCTCTTTAACCTGAAATCTACACCGGATGCTCTTCCTCAGTGGATCGCAGATAAAAATATTGAACTCTTTACCAAATATCATATCTTCACAAAAGAAGAAATTGAATCCCGTTATGAGATCTGGCTGGAATCCTATTCCAAGATTCTTAACATTGAGTCCAATACTATGGTTGAAATGGTACAGAAGGATTTCCTTCCATCTGTATTCGCATATATCGACAAAGTTGCAGCTACTGCTGTTGCTAAAAAATCAGTTGTTTCAGATGTCAGCACAGCTTCTGAAGGAAAACTGATCAAAGAGCTGTCACAGCTTGCTGATGAGATTTCCACAGGTCTTGAGACCTTAAGGGCAGACACTGCCAAAGCACTTGCTACAGAAGATCCTCTGGCTAATGCAAAAGCATACCAGACAGTTGTTCTTTCTGATATGGATGAACTCAGAAAATCTGTAGACGCAGCAGAAACTCTGATTCCGGATGCACTGCTTCCATATCCTACATATGACAAGCTTCTGTTTTCCGTTTAATTAACCGGTAATAACAGGGGAATATCTTTATGAACTCTACTTCATAATTCATTATCGATTTCCTCATCCATTAATCACACGATATTTTGATGTTCCCCTGTTTTACATATAATTTTGATTTTAAGCTGTATTGCATACGGTCGCACAAAATGTCTTTTTTATTACATCAGCTATACAATACAGTATAAATATGGATTTTATATTCGCAAAAGCGCGATGAACTGGTTACATTTCCAGACATTGCGCTTTTTGCATTTTATAAAATATGAGGAAATTTTTATGAGGGAGGAATATTATTATGGAATTTTCCGCAGTAAACACAATATGGGTGCTGGTCGGCGCCGCACTGGTCTTCTTTATGCAGGCCGGATTCGCAATGGTAGAAACAGGCTTCACACGAGCCAAAAACGCAGGTAACATTATTATGAAAAACCTGATGGACTTCTGTATCGGAACCCCGGTCTTCTGGCTGGTCGGCTTCGGTCTGATGTTTGGTGCAGGTAATGGATTTATCGGAAAAATCGGTGGTATTGCAACAGAAGCACACTATGGTTCAGGAATGCTTCCTGACGGAGTTCCTTTCTGGGCATTCTTAATCTTCCAGACAGTATTCTGTGCAACATCCGCAACAATTGTTTCCGGTGCAATGGCAGAACGTACCAAGTTCCTTTCCTATTGCATCTACAGCCTTATGATCAGTCTTGTTGTATATCCGGTATCCGGACACTGGATCTGGGGCGGTGGATTTATCAGCCAGATGGGATTCCACGATTTCGCAGGTTCCTGTGCAGTACATATGGTAGGTGGTGTGGCAGCTCTGATCGGTGCCATCATCCTTGGACCTCGTATCGGTAAATATACAAAGGACGGCAAATCAAAGGCTATCCCGGGACACAACCTTACAGTTGGCGCTTTAGGTGTATTTATCCTCTGGTTCTGCTGGTTCGGATTTAACGGTGCTTCCACAGTAAGTATGGAAGGCGATGCAATCGTAAGTGCCGGTAAAATCTTCGTTACTACTAACCTTTCAGCAGCTGTTGCAACTGTAACTGTTATGATCATCACATGGGTACGTTACAAAAAACCGGATGTTTCCATGTCTCTGAACGGTTCTCTTGCAGGACTTGTAGCAATTACAGCAGGATGCGACACAGTTTCTCCTACATCCGCAGCAATCATCGGTATTGCTTCCGGTTTTATCGTAGTATTTGGTATTGAATTTATTGACAAGGTTCTGAAAATTGATGACCCTGTTGGTGCTGTCGGTGTTCATGGTTTAAACGGTGCTTTCGGTACCCTTGCAGTTGGTCTTTTCTCAGACGGATCAGGCACAGACTGGAAAGGACTCCTTACAGGCGGCGGCTTCCACGGATTTGGTGTTCAGTTCACTGGTATGATCATCACAATCGCATGGGTTGTTGTTACTATGACAATTATCTTCCAGGTAATCAAACATACAATCGGACTTCGTGTTTCAGCTGAAGAAGAGATCGCAGGTCTTGACTCCAAAGAACATGGTCTTGCAAGTGCTTATGACGGTTTCGCAATGGCTGGGGTTCCGACTCCTATGGGAACTTCCATAAAAGCTCCTGTTGTCACAGCCAGACCTTCTGCTCCTGCTGAATCAGTTCCTGAACTTCCGAAAGAAGGCGTTCATAAGCTTACAAAAGTTGTTATCATCACCCGTCAGAATAAGCTTGATGAATTTATGCAGGCAATGAATGAGATCGGTGTTACAGGTATCACTATTACGAACGTTCTCGGATGCGGTGTACAGAAAGGTGCTCCATCCTACTATCGTGGTGTTGAGATGGAAATGAATCTTCTTCCTAAGGTCAAAATTGAGATTGTTGTAAGTCTCGTACCTGTACAGAAAGTTATCGAAACTGCCAAGGCAGTCCTCCATACCGGTCAGATTGGTGATGGTAAAGTATTTGTATATGACATTGAAAATGTCGTTAAGATCCGTACAGGCGAAGAAGGTTATCTCGCACTGCAGGATACAAAGTAAATTATTTATCAACAATCAGGTAATATTAATAAGAGACATCAGCGTATTGATTGCTGGTGTCTCTTATTTTAATCTTTCTTTCTAACAATTCCAATGGCGTTAAAAAACAGGCAGTATATTTCATGTAAATATCATAGCCACGATATCGGAAGCCTATTGTATTATATCTGGTAGGAAGTGTGTCAAGTGCAAGAACCGCTTTTTAATCTTTTGGGAAAAATCCTCTGCATACTCCCGGTATTTAAATTGCTGAAGGATATATTTCTTTTTTCCTTCACATCCAGCTTGCCGCTCTGGGCAATTACAACTTTGTATTTTCTTTTTTCCATCCGTACCCCTTATATTGCATCAATTTCTGCCCATGCTTCTTCCACTATCTGCACTCTGTCACTTTCCATATCATCAATGGCTTCATCCAGCCTTGACAAAAGAACATCCATTGCATCATTGATTGTATAAGTTGGTTCATGGGATTTTGTTGCCTGTGCCAATGCCATAACCATCACCCTTTCTTGAAATAGCACTTTTGTTTCTATTTTTATCATACCACGAACCACCGGAAATATCTATATATTTTAAATTTGTCTTTATAACCCAAACACAGAATACTGTTTTTGGGACGTTTTTTAGAATTTGTCCATTTGTAGTTTCAATTAAAAAAGTAAATCACGACCACCGGCTTAGCCGGTGGTTTGCTTTGACCCTATAAGGGTCTATTA
>OGRC01000360.1_pt1 | contig 38466 bp, 32 predicted proteins | sample 1553431 | NCBI WGS metagenome assembly OGRC01 (sample SAMEA2580064, study PRJEB22360) | human gut metagenome | biome: human gut; feature: human-associated habitat; material: faeces | place: Denmark | collected 2008/2010
TAGTCGTCTGTATGGAATTTACTTTTACATATGGAATTTACTTATTCACTCAACCTATTTACCGTAACTTCTCCTATTTATCTATTTTATACATTTTATCGTAAAAACCATCTCTTTCACACACGCTTTCTTCGGCAATACATACAATAACTATAGAAAAAGCATGCTGTCATAATCTTTTCGTCACTGCCTGTTTTTTCAACATTTCTTCTATTTTTATATTAGAAACTCAAAAATTCACACATTTATGGAGGCAATATGAATATAAAAGGACTTGATGTCAGCGAATTTCAAGGTGAAGTCAACTGGGAACAGGTTAAAAACGCAGGATATCAATTTGCTATGCTTCGCGCAGGCTATGGATTCAACACAATCGATAAACAATTTCAAAGAAATGCTTCTGAGTGTAACCGAATCGGACTCCCGATCGGGGTTTACTGGTTCTGCTATGCTGTCAGTCCTGAAACGGCAGTTCAGGAAGCTGACGGATGCTTAAGCGCCATTCGTAATTACCGAATTGATTATCCTGTCTGTTATGATATTGAACAGGCATCCATTGCTTATGCTCTTGGAGAAGGCGTCACCGTAACCTCATCTCTCGCGAAACAATTTGTAACTGCTTTCTGCAACCGCATCGAAGCAAATGGTTACTATGCAATGTTTTATACAAACCGAAGTTTTTTAGACAATTATCTCGGAAATGATCTTGCCAAACGATATGCCTTTTGGTATGCCCGCTACGCATCTTCTTTCGATGGAACGAACTGCGGAATGTGGCAGTATACAAACGAAGGAAGTGTTCCCGGTATCGGCGGAAATGTTGACCTTGACATCGGCTACATTGATTATCCGGGCATCATTCGACAGGCCGGACTTAATCACCTGTCCGGCAGCGTTCCGTCGCCCGCTCCTTCGCCGACTCCGGCATATATTACCTATACCATTCAGCCCGGCGATACTTTAAGCGAAATTGCTCTGCGTTACGGTACAACTGTTTCTGCCCTCGCAGCTCTAAATAATATTGCAGATCCGAATCTTATTTACGCCGGAAATACAATCCGAATTCCGCAAGGCGCCGATTCCGGCAGTCCGGTATATTACACGATTCGCCCTGGTGATACTTTGAGTGAAATCGCTGAAAGATTCGGAACAACCGTTTCTGCCCTTTCCACTTTGAACGGAATTTCCGATCCCAACCTCATTTATGCCGGAAATACGCTTCTGATTTCTTCGTAATCCGCGTAATGAACCGCTTATTCCCAGCTTTACCTGTGCAATACGCACCTATGAAAATATACAAATTTAAGAATTTCGTAATTTTTTTTCGTTTTCTTTTAGACATTGAACATACTTTGGACACATTTTGCAGATATACTATTCAACAGATAGTTGATAAAACAACTATCTCCCCCCTCATAAAGTAAAGGCATCCCGGATAACCGGGATGTCGCACTTTACTCTCATTCCTTTAGATAACTATAAAAAACAACGAAACCCGTTAGCCGAAAGGTTAGCGGGTTTTCGCTGTTTATGTTTTCTTTTAACTTTTCCTGCTATTTCTTATTGTTTTTGTATAAGTTCCCGCTTTATCGCGAACAGCAGAAGCAGCAGCGCGATCATCACTCCGATATGAGATAACCCTGCAAAACCGGAGATCATCCCGTTACCAATTTTTCCAACCTCTATCCCGAGAACCTGAACAATTCCTCGAACAAGCATCATAAGTACCATTGCCGGCAGAGCAATATTATATAGAACAAAAAATTTTTTAAACAAAAGATTTTCCGCCAACATCGTTATCTTTGCAAAAAGAGCTGTCAGCAAAAATAACAACGTTCCCATCACTAACAAATGGACGTATAAAACGCCTAATGTCGTCGGTTCTGTATACCCGTTCCATTTTGTAAATTCTCGATAAAAGACACCCCCTGCCATTGCAAATATAAAATAGGCAATCGCTGTATTTATAATTCTTTTCATATGTATCTTCTCCTTTTTCTTTTTCCATTTCTTTTATGCCACTTTTCAATTTCTTTCTGCAGGCCTGCGCATAATTTCTGCCAAATAAAACATCTGCCATAAACAAAAATATAATAGACACAATTTCCCCGCCTGCTTTTCCTCCGCGCAGCTGTTCTGTTCATTTTCCTCCCCTCTCCAATATGAACACTATTCATATTAGTTTTCTATAGGATATTTGTCAAGTTTTCCTTATTTTTCTTCTTTTCCTCATTTACGATTTTTTTACTTGTTTTTTAGTTTTTTTCTTTTTCTTTAATCATTCAAACATACTTTTTACACATTTTCTGTATATACTTTATCTCAGATAGTTGATACAGCAACTATCCCCCCTCATAAAGTAATGACATCCCGGATAAGGATGTCGCACTTTACTCTCATTCCTTTAGATAACTATAAAACAACGAAACCCGTTAGCCGTAAGGTTAGCGGGTTTTCGCTGTATACAAACTCTGCATAGAAAACCTGTGTACAAAGCAGCACATTCCGGGATTATAAGAAATCGCACTGCAAAGAACCGCTCTCTGCTATTGCCAGGGAGCGGTTCTTCCACACTATCTCACAATATTATCTTGCAAGATGTCTGATTTTATTTTTTCTTTTTGTTTCTGATTACGATGACTGCCGCTACGATAGCGATTGCAGCTACAAGACCTGCGATCGGAAGCCATACATTCTTATCGTCACCTGTCTGAACTGCACCGGAATTGTTCTTTCCTTCTTCTTTTTTATCAGATGTCGGAGGAACTTTTCCTTTCTCCTCAACAGTCACTTTAATTGTTACTTTTTGGAATTTTTCAGGAATCTTAATTCCTTCTTTTGCCTGAAGCGTTCCTGTCAATTCATATGTTCCTGCTTTGTCTGCTTTATATGCATCCGTGTTCCATACTACTGACAGTGTCTCTTCTGCCTTATCGTTCAGCGTTATTTTCGCTTCTTTCGGAAGATTCAGTTTCTCAACCGGAGTTCCGAACTTCACAGTGAGATCAGCAAGCTTCTCTACTGCTGTCACAACTTTGTCTTCCGGCTCCGGCGGATTCACTTCTTCCGCTTCTACAGTTACATTGATTGTCACTGTCTTGAAGCTTTCAGGAATCTTAATTCCTTCTTTTGCCTGAAGCGTTCCTGTCAGTTTGTATGTTCCTGCTTCGTCTGCTTTATACGCATCCGTGTTCCAGTTTACTGACAATGTATCTTCTGTATCATCATTCAATGTTACTTTTACTTCCTTCGGAAGGTTCAGTTTCTCAACTGCAGTTCCGAACTTCACAGTGAGATCCGTAAGTTTTTCTACTTTCGTAACTTCCTTATCTTCCGGCTCCGGCGGATTCACTTCTTCCGCTTCTACAATGACATTGATCGTCACTGTCTTAAAGTTTTCAGGAATCTTAACGCCTTTCTTCTTCTGAAGCTCACCTGTCAGTGTCTGTGTTCCAAGCTGATCTGCATTGTAATTTTCTGTAGACCAGATTACTTCCAGTGTATCTGCGATACGACCGCCTTCAAGCGTAACATTTACAGTCTTCGGAAGATCCAGTTTTGCAGCAGAAGTTCCTTTCTTCACTTTGATGTCGGCAGGTTTTTCTACTCCTATAACCGTCTTCGCATTCCAGTCATCTACCGTAAGAACGATCACTGCCGGAACCGCTTTATTTCCGTTTTCATCTGCAGCTACGATCGCAATATTGTAATCTTTGCTCTCATCCGCATTCTTCAATGTGTATTCTGTCTTATCGCTTTCAGCTACTTTCACACCATCCACATATACAAGATATGTAACTTTACTTCCCTGCGGATCTTCTGACGGCGCCCATGTGATCTTCACATCTTTTTCGCCTTCTTTTACAACATTGACTCCGCTTACCTGTGCCGGAGCTTCTTCATCTGCTGCCGCAACTGTCGTAAACGGCTCGCTGCAAAGAGCTTTTTCGGACTCTAAGTTATTATGGTTTACTCCTACGATCATAAATACATAAGATGTACCCGGTTTCAGATTCGTAAAGCGTACCGTTGTCTCTGTTGTTGTCACAGGTTCTCCTGCATTTTCCGGAACAGTATCTGTAATCGCTTTCAGCGCTTTTGCTGTTCCTGCATGTTCTACAGCGTATACTTTATAAGACTCTGCTCTTGGAAGTTTCGTCCATGAAACAGTTGCTTCTGTACTTGTAACTCCCATTACAGTTGCTTTTGCATCTTCCGGAATCGTCGGAGCCGGAATCTCTGCCGCCTCAAGTTTTGCACCTGCTGTATTCAAGGCTTTTGTAAATGTATCAACCTGTTCTTTTGTCGTCTGAGCGTCATTCATTCCCTTAACAGCATTGTCGTATGCTGTCTTAAACTCGTTCCATAAAGCTTCTTCATAATCATCTTTATTCAGACCACTGTATTTTTCAATGGCAGCCTGAAGCGCTGATTTGTCAACAGAAGCTGCTGCCGGAGTAAGCACTTCAAGGTAGTCAATGTTTACATTGAGATTATTATGATCTCTTGCCGCTGTAAACTTGATTGTGTGTTCTTTGTTCTCCAGATCTGTCTTTTCAAATACACACTGCTGCGGTGATCCGCCGGATTTTTCTTCCCAAAGAACCGCGTCGCCTGCCGGCTGTCCATCCAGCTCTACAGTGAATTTACCTTGTGTATTATTTTTCTGAGCATAGAATTTAATGCCTGTTCCTGTAAATGTATAGCTGAACCAAGCGTTTTCTGTGCTTGTCTCTGTCTTCGTTCCGCCGTGATGCTTATCCGCCTCACCTTTATACGGAGCAGCCCAGCCTGTATCGCTCCATTTGATCTCCGGATTTCTTGCCGACTTATCGTCCGAGCAGTCTTCGATGATCTCAGACTGTGCTGTCACATCAGGAATTGCGATCGTAACGTCGCATGTACCTGAAATTTCTGCATTCTCTTTCGACGTCGCTTTTACTGTCACAACACCGTTTGCTGTTCCTGTTGACAGAAGACCGTTTTCGTCGATCGTCGCTGCCGCGCCGCCTGATTTTGTTTCAACAGACCATGTAACGCCTTTATTAAGCGCCTCTGCAGGAGTTACTGTCGCTTTCATCTGAAGTGTCGTTCCCGCTTTGCTTACTGTTGTCATTCCGCTTGCGGATGTCACTTTCACTTCTGTAACCTGTGCCGCTTCTGTATTCAATACGTTAAACGCATCAAGCTCTACTTTATCTCTGCTTGCAGATGTGTTCTTCTCACCCATTGCCCGAACTGTAATCGTGTGGATTCCGTATTCCAGCGTCTTATCTGTATGATCCTCTGTAGAGAATACTTTCGCCTGTCTTTGCTGAGTTGCCGAATATGTATCTGCAGTTGCCCATACTTCTCCGTCAATAGAGATTTCAAGCTTACCTCTGTCATTCTGTGTACAGGAGAATACTTCGATGCCTGTTCCGCAGAATGTAAGTTCCGCAGTTTCTGTTCCTGTCGGATCTTCTAAGAATTTCACTGAACCGCCATAGTTTCCTTCCGGACTGATCCAGTTACCCCAGCTTCCTGTATATTTAATCCGCTCATCCTGATCGTCGATCATACCGATCATATTACGGCAGTCATTTACAAGTACTGCTTCGCTGAGTTCACTTTCTTTTCCGTCAACCACTGAAGAAACTTTATACTTCAATGTTCCGAGGACATCCCACGCGTCTGTGTCTTTCCACTCTGCCGCTTTCAGTCCTGTCTGAACCTGTACCCACTCACCGTCTTCGATCTGACGATATACATTGTAAGATACTTCTTTCTCCGCTTTCACAGCATCCCATGTAAGAGCTGTCTCTCCGTCTTTGATCTTCGTAACTTTAAGACCTGTCGGAGCTGCTTCTAACGTATCTTTTTCCGGGATAGCCGTAATTGTGTATGTCTTTCCTGCTTCTGTATTGAAGGAAATGCGATCTGCCGTTACCGGTGTGATCTGAACAAGATTTCCATCGCTGTCTTTTACAGTTGCAAGGGAAATGTTATCGTACTGAACAACTGCTTCTCCGCCATTATTGGAATGGATCGCAGCTTCTGTTAATTTGTTATCTGCCCAAGCCATATCAACTGCAAAGTTACCGCGGGCAAGTACGCCTTTAACATTACCTGTTCCCCATGCTTTCGGAACTGCAGGCATCAAGTCAATGTGACCCATGTTGCTCTGAACAAGCATTTCTGCAACAGCCGCTGTATAACCGAAGTTTCCATCGATCTGGAACGGTGCATGCGTATCCCACAGGTTGGTCATGATCTTGTTGTTTGTAATCATCTTGGACAATACATCGTAAGCTTTATCACCTTCTGTAAGTCTCGCCCATGTTGCAACACGCTGAGCCATCGCCCATCCTGTTGTCACATCCGTTCTGTTCTGCATAGATACTTTTGCCGCAGCCAGCCACTCGTCATTCTGAGCGATCAAGTCTCCCGGATATAATCCGAGCATATGGGAAATATGTCTGTGACTATATCCTTCTCCCATCTTCTTACCATTTTCATCTGTATTCAATGTTGTCTCGTTATACCACTCTTTAATCTGTCCGCTGTCGCCAACCTCGATCGGTCCTTTTAAGTCAGCCTGATTCTGTTTCCACTGTGCAACTTTTGCATCATCAACTCCCAAAGTCTCTGCCGCTGTGATCGTATCTTCATACAACTGCCAGATCAGAGAGTGCTCATATGTGTTACCTGCCGTTCTCGGTCCATGCTCCGGTGAATAACTCGGAACGGACACAAGCTTGCCGTCTGAATCTCTCATCAGCATCTGGTCGTACAGTGTCGCCTCTTCTTTCATCATCGGGTAAATATGAGTTCTCATGTACTCTGTATCTCCTGTAAACTCATAATATTCCCAACAGTTCTGAAGAATCCACGGAACACCTGCCGGAGACCATCCCCAGTCAAATGCCCAGCCCGGGTTCGTCCATCCATACGGGTTGTTCTGTGTATGCGCCATAAATCCATTTTCAGGATTTTCTTCCGTACTCTCAACTCCTGCGTAAATCTTCGCCGTAATACGTCCCGGCTCTCTGAGAGAATCCACATAATCAATCAGCGGTTCTGCACATTCTGCCATATTTGTCGAGTAAGTCGGCCAGTAGTTCATCTGCAAGTTAACATTCATATGATAATCTGAATGCCATGCGGAGTTATTCGCTCCTACCCAGATTCCCTGCAGGTTCGATGGAAGAGTTGCTCTTCTTTCATTCTTCGTTCCATCTTCATTCGTAGGAGTCTCTCTCGATGATCCCATCGTCAGATAACGTCCGTACTGGAAGAGCATCAGTTCCAGATAACGCTTTTCAGTTTCAGAAGCCTGTCCGTTTTTGTAAGCTTCCAACAATTTATCTGTTGTCTTATCAGACACTGTCTGTCCGATGTTAAGGTCTAATCTTCCGAAAATATGATCGTAATCATTTACATGATCTTCTTTTAACGCCTCATATCCTCCGGCTTTTATTTTTGCTTCTGCTCCTGCCACATATCCTTTGATCAATGCCGCAAGCTGTTCTTTTGTTTCGCCTGTGCGGTATTTTGGATAATCATTTTTATAATCTGTTCCGATTGAAGTAATGATCGTGATCGCTTTCGCGCCGCTTACCGTGATCTTTCCGTTCTGCTTGTCGTCAGTAATCTCGCCCGCTGTTCCATCGTCTTTGATTACCTTCGTATAAGAACTGAACTTCAACTGGTTATCTGTAAGCTGTCCGTCAATCGCGATTGCATTGTCGGATACTTTTTTGTCAAATGTTCTCGCGTAAGAATTCTCATTCGGATTATTATTACTTCCGCCTTTTTCCTCATCCGGTTCCACACGAACGTCAAAATCAAGCGTTCCTCCGTCCGTCGCCGTCAATCGTGTAACAAGAACATTATCGGGATAACTTACAAAGTTCTCTCTTGTGTAATGCGCGCCGTTGTGATCATAATTCACTCCGGCTACCGCCGTGCGCAGATCAAGGTCACGCGAATATCCTGAAACATTATCTTTTGTGACATTTTTGAAATCCAGATACATATTTCCATAACTCAAATAGTATCCGTATCCCTGAACTCCGGCGTCATCACTGACTCCGATAAGCTGTCCTGCAAGATTACTGTCGAACCCTTGTCCGTTTTTCAGTTTCTCTTTCAACTGTTCCATAACCTTGCCGTTCTGACCCTTTGATTCAATGTTACCGCCGTTATAGTCTTTCCGACTGTCTGACGGGCCACCGGACCAAAGTGACTTTTCGTTCAACTGAATACGCTCTGTCTGAACGCCGCCGAACACACTGGCTCCAATCGCACTATTTCCAAGTGGAAGAGCCCATTGCTCCCACCCCGTATACGAATTGGGCGCCTCTTCATCATACCACAAACGCAAAGCATTTCCCTCCGTTTCCTGTGTCTGCGCTAAAGCAACGTTATCCTCAGCCGCCACAGAGAAAGGAACCGCCGATACAACAGTTGCCATCGCAAGTGCGACAGACAATGCTTTTCCGCCTGCTTTTGAAAGCTTCCTTTTCATCCTTTTCCTCCTTTAAATTTGCACAAGAGTACAGGGATAAACGAATTAAGCCGAGTACTCCGATGCTACGTTGTACTGTTTATCATATCACACTTTCCCTATGTTTTGTTGTATTTTTATGATTCAAATTAGTAACAATTTTATATTTTCGTGTTTTTATACATAAATCAAAGGATAGATGCAGCCGTTTTTTGTCTATATCGTCCAGTTTGCGTCTATCCTTTTCTTCTTTACATTATATTTTTTCTATATAAATACTTTTTTGCTTCGATTATCCACGAAAAATCGTGTTTTCTGCGCGACGGATTCCTGTTTTTTTCACGCTCATTTACGATTTTTCCGATAGATAATTTCCAATCCTTTCAAGAGCAAATGATCATCCCGAATAATCTTTCTTCTGCAATGAGGAATGATCTTTCCTGCCAAACCGCCTGTCGCGACAACAGTTACATCACCGTCCACTTCTTCCTCCAAACGGTCGATCAATCCGTCGATCGCTGTGGCGCTGCTGTAAACGATACCGCTCTTCATACAATCTGCCGTATTTTTCCCTATTATATGCCCCGGCTCTTCCAGACTGATCCCGCCAAGCTGAGAAGCATTTGCTGTAAGGGAATCAAGGGAAACACCGATTCCCGGATAAATCATTCCGCCGATATAATTTCTATTCTTATCAATAACACAAACTGTATTTGCTGTTCCCATATCAAAAATGAGAAGCGGAACCGGATATTCCGCAATCCCGGCCACTGCACCGACAACAAGATCGCTGCCAAGCTGCGCCGGATTATCAATCCTGATATTCAATCCTGTCTTAATCCCCGCGCCGACAGTAAGCACTTCTTTCTTTAAAATCTTTTCAACCGCAACTTTCACAACTGTCGTAATCTGCGGCACGACCGAAGAAATGATACCGCCTTCTAAATCCGTCTTTTTAATATGATAGATATCCAGCACATTTTTTATGTCGATCGCATATTCCAGCTCTGTTTTTGTCTTCACAGTCGAAAGCCGTTCCACAAATACGCATTTTGCCCCGTCAATACAACCAAGCACAATGTTTGTATTTCCGATATCAATAGCCAATATCATTTCTAAAACCAAGCCTTTCTCTTACGTTCTTTTTCAAAAGCGCTCTCCCGATACATAAAGTCAGCACTCCTGCTACAATCGCTTCAGGAACTCCGTTTATGCCGATAATGGAAAGAATAAACGTATAAACACCCGATACCGCCACATTATTTGCCGATGCATATGCTTCCCTGAAAAACAGGAAGATCAGGTTCATAACAAGCAGCGTATTTGTCATCGCTCCTGCCACGCCTGCCGTCACAAGCCCAATACTTGACACGCCCGTCTTTTTTGTCTTTTCATTTGAAAAACGCAGTACAAGTTTGTATACATAATACGGTATAACTCCTACAAGTATACGAGGAACGAAACAGATGATCACGCTTCCCAAACCACCGCTTACTCCTGCGATACTGTAAAATGGTGTAAACACAAATGAGGTAGGCGTCGGGTTGATCGTATTATTGATAAAACTTGTCAATCCAAACAGGAAACCGAGCGCTCCTCCTTTTTTCGGCCCCATCAAAAGTGATGCGATAATAACCGGAATATGTATGATTGTCGCACGGGTAAATCCAAGTGGGATATATCCAAGGAAAGGGGTAAAAGCCATCACACATATGACTGCTCCGAATATTGCCACCTGAACCATGCTCATCGTACTGAATTTGCTCGATGAGCGCTGTTTTCCTGACGTCTTCTGATCTTTGCTCACGGTCTTTTGATCCGCTGCGTACTGATCCGCGCTGCATACCTCTGCTGTATTCATTTCTGCCGCACATGCTGCTGTGCGATTTTCTGTTATTGTTTTGTTTTCCATGTCTGCCTCCTTGTTATCATTCCCTTTCGGGATACAATACATTTGGCGCTGAGAAATCTGTTTCTCTGCGTACCGTTTTGTTTCGATTTTGTTTTGATTTCAATTTTTTCGGTTTTGCTTCATCTTCATTTTTATTTCACTTCTGTCTGCTTTCGTCAGACTTTCCGCATTTCTGCGATCATCGTTAAAATTTCTGCGGCTGTCTCCTCTTTTGTCATTTTTCCGAGTGAAACTTCCTTCTCTTTTGTGATGACCGTTACGACATTCGTATCTCCGCCAAATCCTGCGCCTTCCACTCGAAGACTGTTTGCGGCGATCATGTCGAGATGTTTCTTTTCCAGTTTCCTTTTTGCATTCGCAATTAAATTTTCAGTCTCCATTGCAAACCCGCACAAAAACTGTCCCTGCCGTTTGTTCTCGCCAAGATAAGCCAAAATATCATCTGTACGTTCCAATTCAATCGTCAGATCCGATTTGACTTCAGATTTTTTCATCTTCTCGGCGCTTACATGCTTCGGCCTGTAATCCGCTACCGCCGCCGCCTTGATAATGATATCCTGTTCCTTCGCCCGTCCCTTAACTTCCTCGAACATCTCCTGCGCGGAACATACATTTACGACGTCCACAAATGCAGGAGTCTTCTCTGCTGTCGGACCTGATACAAGAGTCACTTCGGCACCTCTCCTTGACGCAACTTTGGCAATGGCATATCCCATCTTTCCGGTAGAATGATTTGTAATATACCGTACCGGATCGATTGCTTCCCTCGTCGGACCTGCCGTCACGAGAACCTTCAGACCTGCCAGATCTTTTTCATATGAGATTTCCTGCAAAATGACGTCAAGCAGAACATCCGGCTCAACCATCTTCCCGGCTCCGGTGTCTCCGCATGCAAGATATCCGACTGCCGGATCTATGATGCCGTACCCGTAACCATGCAGAATCTTTAAATTGTCCTGTACGATCGGATTTTCATACATATTCGTATTCATCGCAGGTGCAACGAATTTCTTACATCTGCATGCCATGACTGTTGTTGTCAGCATATCGTCCGCTATACCATGGGCAATCTTCCCAATCACGTTGGCGCTGGCAGGCGCAACCATCACAATATCGGCTTTTTTCAATGGAAACATGCTCCACCTGAAACTGAAAATTCCTGTCAAAGGTATCTACCAGACATTTGTTTCCTGTCAGAGATTCAAATGTGATCGGATTGATAAAATTAACCGCATTTTCCGTCATGAGCACATGTACGTCCGCATGAAGTTTTTTCAGCGAACTTGCAAGATATGCAATCTTATATGCAGCGATACTTCCGGTAACCCCGAGCAAAACTGTCTTGTCTTTTAACATTTCCGTACCCCCTTTCCTTTTGCTCCGCTCCATTATATTGTATCAGTTATAAAAAATCAACCTGAACAAATCGCATGTTCAGGTTGAAACCTCTCTTTATTTAGAAAATATATTCGTAAAAGAAATACTCGTCTGCATTATACATTTTCTGCATTTTGCCGAATCTCCACATGCTGCGTCAATTTGCGAAGCAAAACACCGCCTGTGCTGTTTCCCAGGATCATAACAAGAAGCGGAACAGCATATTCTGTCGGCGTACTTACAAGACCAAAATAAAACATATTTGCAATACAGTGCTCAAATCCCGCTAAGATAAACACGGAAACACAAAGAAATACTGCGATCGTACCTAAAATATTCGGTTCTTTCTTAAATGTTGCTACAGCGATATACATCAGCATTCCACAGCACACCGCCAGCAAAAACAGACTGATATATGTATCTGATAATTTTATTTCTACAATCGGGCCTGCCTTCTCAACCAGTCTCGTTCCGATACGAGTTTGTTTCATAAGAAACGCCATAATGTTAACCCCGATACCATTTCCAACCAAAGTGATCAATGTCTCTGCACAGTTGCCTTTACAGATATATCCAATCTTCCCAGTAAACAAATTTAATTCCAAATTAATAATCGTAAAAAGGCCTAATCCAAATAAGAACGACGCCACGATCGAATTGTCCATGTTCAAATAAACTGTACAGCCGATTCCGATCATCAATCCGGCAACAATAGATTTTTTTAAAGCTGATAAATATTCCATACCTTACCTCATTCTTTTTCTTCTAATTATAAGTGCTCTTTATAAAACAATATATGCATACCCAGCACACCGTTTCGGCTTCGCAGGCACAACGTGCCTATTATACCATAAATACGGCAAATGTATAGAACTGTTTTTCATATCTGATAAGATTCATAGCTATTCCTAATCCCTAGACGTTTCCAGAAGAAAATTTGGCAGATATTTTAACTTTTTCGGTTTTTTCCATTTTATTAATCTTCTGTTTAGAAATTTTCGTGTTCTTTTATTCTTTCAACATACTTTAGACATATTTTCTCTTTATACTAAATGTCAGATAGTTGATTAGCAACTATCCCCCCTCATAAAAGTAATGATATCCCCTGAACAAGGATATCACACTTTACTCTCATTCCTTTAGATAACTATAAAACAACGAAACCCGTTAGCCCTTGTGGTTAGCGGGTTTTCGCTGTTCATGGCTTTCCGCTTTGAGCATTCGGGGCACCTTTCGGGCACCCTTGTGTTATCCCTTGGAATGTTGCGGTGGTAGATAGTTGTTTGTAGAGTTGCTATATGATCTTTTTATAGAGTTCTTCCAGTTTATCCATGTCCGTTTTAGCTTTATCATTTGTGACATGAGTGTAAATATCTAAGGTGATCGCTACGGAAGAGTGACCGAGATACTTCTGGACGGTCTTTGCTTCAATCCCTGCTTCAAAACACCTTGTAGCAAATGTATGCCGGAGTGCATGGGGATAAATGTGCTCCATCGGTATAAACTCTGTCTTTTCTTCCTCTGCCTTTTTCTTCCGATCCCTGTTGATCGCTTTTACGATACAGTTCAATGCCGACTGAAATACAAAAGAAGATTTCTTTTTTCTGGATAAGCTGTCGTTTTAATGCCTTATATACACTTTCCTGTATGGGGATCACACGTTTACCGCTTTCCGTTTTCGGACTTTGATATTTAAAAACATATTTCCCGGTTGACAGGTCTTTCAGATAAACCAGTGTCTTATTAATCCTGCTCTCTCTCTTTTTAAAATCAAGATCATCTTCTGTCAGTCCCAAGGCTTCCCCTGCACGCATCCCTGTACCGAGAGCAACAACGATCAGATTCTCGTGTAATCTTCCTTTTGCATATTTCAGCACTTCACTTTGTTCTTCAACAGACAGAACACGGATCGGCTTTTTCTTTGTCTTGGGAAGTTCCACGCCGTCACAGGGGTTTCCTGGTTTCTTCTTAGGTAGGGCAGAAGTTCATCCACCTGCATACCATCAATTCCACCTTTTCCCTTATTTCTTTTGACTTGCTTATAGGCATGATTAAGATTCTCTTTTCGCAAGATCAAATCCAGAAGATTGTTCGTCCAATAGTCTGTGATGACACCGCTCTTTTCAGTAATCTTAGAGTAGTCGAACACTTCTGCATACTCTTTCTGTTCCGCAGATACCATTTGCAGATAGTCTTCCATATGAAGTTGTCTGTCCTTAAATCTACTTTCAGTTACATTCATTGCTTGTATCTCCTAAAGTTTAGTCCTTCCCACCATGTTTGCAACCATAGTGGTACTATGACCTCTGCTGACTTCTCGTCATTCGTTGTTACTCACGGATTTCATACTCTGTTTCCATCCGCTGACGAGACCTCCCTTGGTACCACACGTCACTTTCTCTCCATATATCTGCCACATCTACTATAATTAATCCCGAGTAGTTATTGGACTTTAGTTTGTATAGCAACCTTATCCTTAACTATAGCCTGATGTGATTTCTGTTCGTCAGACCAGAGATTTTCCTCCACCTTCCTTCAGATTCACAGTCGCCCGCGACACCCTTGGTCTTGGCTGTATCCTTCCCACTACTAGGGCGGATTAGGAACTTTCATCCATTAGCGACGTGCGCCGCAAGGCGCACTATTAAAGGGGATAATACCAGTATTTTGGAATTATCCCCTTGATTAATCTTGATGACCTAAGAATTCTAAAACGTCATTCGGCGTACAATCTAGTATTTCACACAATCTTTCCAATGTAGCAGTAGTAATATGTTTGTTATGTTTTAAATTATAAACTGTCTTTGATTGTACATGGTGTTTTTCAATCAATGCATATGTTGTGATGCCCTTTTCTTTCATCGTTTTCCATAGAGGTTCATAAGAAACCATATCACTCCGCCTTTCCCTGTGCCTCTATTCTAAGTGCTAAAAATAGACTTGAATATACCGATAATAATCGGTATAATTATTCTTGAAATATTACTATGTACAGAGATAGACAATATATGCCGCAAAATATTTCTGTTACAGGTAAATAATGTGTCTGCGTGTATAGGTTTGCGATTTAGAAATGATTTGCGAGAGTGTAAACACAGCAAGCATAAAATTATGGAGGCATAGGAGGCATAGGAGGCATAACATGAACAAAAGAGAACTTTTAGACTATTTAGCGGAAAAGAAAAGGATTACAGCACCAGTTGCGGCGGCGGAAGAACAAGTACATAAAGCTCGAGATGCGTATACAAGCGCAACTAAGAAACGGAGAGTTATAATTGTCATTCTTCTGATACTGACAGTAGGATATCTCTGGTTTTGTACTACTGGTAATTTACGGTTCTTTTATTTTGATGGAAGCGGTACACTACAAGCGGGAGGAATCGGCGGATTAATATTATTTGGTGGAATCGCCGCCCTGTTAATCCACCGTAAAATTACCCACCACATAAAACCGGCAGAAGCAAACCTTGCAAAAGCAAACAAGGCATTACAGCAAGCAAGAAATAATCCTGATTATCAGAATGGTGCAAGAGATTTTCCGGCAAAATTCTATAACTATTATGACATTTATCGTTTATGGAATTTCATCAATGAAGGGCGCGCTGAAAGTCTGAAAGAGGCATATAATTTGTTGGAGACACAGCAATTCCAAGAAGATCAGATGGCAATTCAGGAGGATATCAGACACTTACAACACGAAACCGCGACCGCGTCAAAAGTAACAGCGGCGGCATCGGTGGTGAATGCGGTAAACTCAATCAGAAAGAAAAAGAAATAGGAACTATCAGACACTTTTTGTATAAGAGAAAGACTATATCCAGGAGGAAAAAGAACATGAAGAAGAAACTATTTAGGAACTTATCTTTGGTAATGATGACCGGATTACTTATTGTCTCATTATCTGCGTGTGGAGGTTCAAATGACACCGGCGGAGAAACAACTGGCACGCGCAGTACCGAACGTGATCATGCTATACCGCCATCAGAGGCTTTCGCAGAAGAGGGGATATGGTTTTACTCTGATAGCCCTATGGTTACAAAGGATGAAAGAGTCGACTACACTCTCGTTTTTGATGGAAATGGAAATGTCACGCGTTATAAAACCGACTTTACATATGCCGATTTACGCGATTTGTCCGATGAAGAAATCATAGAGCTTGCAAAGGAACGGGATGAGGCACTGTTTGATCAGGAGATGCAAGATTACTTATCCTATACCGAAAATATAATCGGATCCTATGAAAGCAGTATAAATCCTGATTTATATGATCAGGTAGTTTCTTGGATTAATGATGCTGAGTATCAGGAACCCACACCATCACCTTACAAACTAAAAATAACAACAGACGGAACAGGCAATGCAACAAAGAGCGAATTTCTGACATATACTTATAGTACATGGAATTCTTTTCTAATTGATGACTTAGGTTGGCATCCTGACCAAGAGCCATATCTTGAATTCGATGAAGAAACAGGTCTTTTTGTTTCTCCGTCTAAAATGACTGTATATGATATGGAATTTAATGGCTTTGGTAATCTTTTTCAGATGGTTGATGAAAACCATCCCGGATTTACTCTTGATTCCCCGGATACAGAGGGTATTGAGGTAGATTAACTCATTTTATACAATTAAGAAATTTCCGGGGCACTTTTGGGGCATCTTTGCATAATACGATATAACAAACAGTATAGTCTCTCATTCCTTTAGATAACTATAAAACAACGAAACCCGTTAGCCCTTGTGGTTAGCGGGTTTTCGCTGTTATCACATCTGATGCTTACTTTTCACATCATTTTATAAACATGGCATCCCCAAAACTAAAGAAACGATACCGTTCTTTCACTGCCTCTTCATAAGCTGCCATAACATGTTCTTTTCCTGCCAGAGCAGACACGAGCATAATAAGAGTCGATTCCGGTAAATGGAAGTTTGTAATCAGGCAGTCCAATGTTTTAAAACAATACCCCGGATAAATAAAAATTTCTGTCCAGCCGCTGCAGGCTTTTAAATGTCCGTTTTCATCCGCCGCAGATTCAATCGTCCGACAGCTTGTCGTTCCGACGCAGATCACACGTCCGCCTCTGTCTTTTGCACGGTTGATCTTCTCTGCCGCCTCTTCACTGATCATATAAAATTCCGAGTGCATATGATGATTTTCCACATCATCCACCTTGACCGGACGAAATGTTCCCAATCCTACATGCAGTGTTACCCGAGCAATATCAATGCCTTTTTCTTCGATTTTTTTCAGCAGTTCGGGTGTAAAATGAAGTCCTGCTGTCGGCGCGGCGGCAGAACCCGAATGCTCTGCATATACCGTATTATATCTGTCCTTGTCCTGCAGCTGATGCGTAATATACGGCGGAAGCGGCATCTGACCGAGCTGATCCAAAATTTCTTCAAAAATACCTTCATACTCAAAACGGATCAGTCTGTTTCCTTCGTCCACAATATCGACAACTTCTCCTACAAGCAGCCCGTCTCCGAAGCTGATCCGTGTTCCCGGTTTTGCCTTGCGTCCGGGTTTCACGAGCGTTTCCCATACATCATCTGCCCCTCTTTTCAGAAGAAGCACTTCGATCTTCGCTCCGGTTTCTTCTTTTGCTCCGATCAATCTGGCAGGGATTACCTTTGTATCATTTATCACAAGACAGTCGCCCGCATTCAGATAATCGATAATTTCACTGAATACATGGTGTCCAACCTCACCGGTTTCTTTGTCCACTACCATAAGTCTGGAAGAAGAACGGTCTTCCAGCGGGTCTTGCGCGATCAGTTCCTCCGGCAGATCATAGTAAAAATCACTTGTTTTCATATTCGGTTTATCTCCTGTTATTTCTAAGAAGCAAGCCTTGCGTGTACTCCACGCAAGGCTCCCCCCAAATTTATTTCTGTCTTTATCGCTCTTGAGTTATTTTTTCTGTTTCTTACTCTTGAGCTATTTCTATTTTATTGTGTTCTAAGCTCTGCGCCCATTTTCTTTCCAAGTTTTTTCATAACCTGCTCGGCAACGCTTTCGATCTCCTGTGACGTCAGCGTTTTCTCGGCAGATCCGATCGTCAATCTGATCGTTACAGATTTCTTACCTTGCGGAATCTGTTTTCCTCTGTATTCATCTACAAAGGACGCGTCTTTCAGAAGAGCGCTTGCTTTCTTTTTGCCCATAATGGCATCATAAATGTCATTCCATACAGCATCAGAATCAAAAAGCATGGAAATGTCATAGTCTGTTTCCGGATACTCTGCAAGATGCTCGAATTTATTCGTTCTTGATTTCAGCGGTTTCAGTTTTGAAGCATCCATTTCAAAAAGGATCACAGAAAGATTCTTAATTCCACACTCCATAGAAACTTTTTTTGCTACAAGACCCATATCGCCGATCTTCTCGCCATCAAGGTAAATGTTCAGCCACACAACATTGTCAGCCCATACCGGTTTTTCTTCTTTTTTAAACTCATACGCTTCCATATGTGTATATCGCGGCATATACTCAAGAACACCTTTTGCCTCTCTGAAAAGCATACCGATATCTTTTACACTGCTTGCAAATGCCGCGCCGATATGTCTGCGCTGTTCAGGAAGAGATTCTGTCTCGTCATATGCATTTGTATAATTTTTATCAAAGAATACCTGTGCTTCTTCAAAAATGGCAAAATCGTTAAAGTAACGCTCGTTTTTCACAACCGCCTCGCAAAGATTCGGAAGAAGAGAAGAACGAATGCAGCTCATATCCGGCGCCGGAGGTGTAGAAAGTTTTAAAACGCCGTCCGTGCTTTGCAGAACTGCGTTTACAAACACATCGTTCATCCACGGATAAGTGTATACTTCCTGCATTCCACAGCGTATCGCAAGATATTCTTTGATATTTCTCACAAGACTCTTATCTTTCTGATTGATCGAGTCTGTAAATGTTGTTGTAAATTCTGTTGCCTCGAAATTATCGTATCCATACATTCTGGCAACTTCTTCCATCACATCGTCTTTGATGGAAATATCTCCTGTCGAACGCCATGTCGGCGCTGTCACATGCATATTTTCACCGTCGATCTGAACGTCAAATCCAAGCTGCTCTAATTTCCCTTGAATTTCTTCATTTGTCAGATGTTTTCCAAGTCTCTTCTCAAGCCATGTCAGATTAACGTCAATCTCTGCTCTGTCGAGTTTTTTCACATAATTATCGCAATATCCGGTCACCTGAAGTTCAGGATAAAGCTCTTTAAAATACTTCATTGAAAGGGCAAGCGCCTGATCGCATCTTTCAGGGTCAACCGCTTTCTCATAACGGGAAGATGCTTCTGTACGCGTGTCATAACGAAGCGCCGTGCGGCGGATACCTGTTGCCTCGAAGTTTGCGACTTCAAGGATCACACGCTCTGTCTTCGGCAGGATCGAATCTTTCGCTCCGCCCATAACTCCGGCGAGAGCAACCGCTCCTTCAGAATCTGTGATCACAAGATCATCTGTGTTCAATTCAAGCTCTTTATCATTTAAAAGAAGCAGCTTCTCTCCTTCTGACGCATGTCTTACAACAATGTGATCTGTAATATTGTCCGCGTCAAATGCATGTGTCGGATTTCCTGTTGCAAGCATTACATAATTCGTAATATCGACAAGGGCGTTGATCGGACGCATTCCTACTTTCCAGATTCTATTCTGCATTTTATACGGTGAAGGTTTCACAGCCACACCTGACATCTCAACACCAATATATCTTGTACATCTGTCAGGATCTTCGATCTCAACTTTAAAATCAGACTGAACGTCTGTCTCAAAAGGCTCGATCTTTGCAAGCGGCAAATTATAAAGAGCCGCGATTTCACGGGCAATTCCGTAATGTCCCCAAAGATCCGGTCTGTTTGTCATTGATTTATTATCGATCTCAAGAAGCACGTCATTCATATCCAATGCATCCGCCAAAGAAGTTCCTGCCGGAACGTCAAATGCCGACAGATCAAGGATTTCTCCTTCTGTTTCTGACGGGAACAGTTCTCCCAGCCCGATCTCATCTGAAGCACAGATCATACCAAATGACTCAACTCCGCGAAGCTTGGAATTTTTGATCACTACAGGCTCACCCTCGCCGTGCCAGCGGACAACCGCTCCCGGACAGGATACTGCGACGCGCATTCCTTCTTCCAGATTAATTCCTCCGCATACGATATCTTTGATCTCATCGCTGCCGATATTTACTTTACATACTCTCAATCTGTCTGCATTTGGATGCGGCTCAATCTTTTCGATCACTCCGACGATCATATTTTCAAAACGCTCTGCAAGATATTCCACATCTTCCACTTCTACTGTAGACATCGTCAGATCGTACGCCAGTTTTTTCAGATCTGCATCTTCAGGAATATTTACATAATCTCTAATCCATGATAATGATAATTTCATATTCTCTCTCCTCTATCTAAACTGTTTCAGGAATCTTAAATCTGCACTGTGGAACAATCTTACGTCATCAACGCCATAGCGCATCATGACAAGTCTGTCCAAACCGATATTTACATAAAATCCTGTATATTCGTCCGGATCAAGCCCTGCTGCCCGAAGAACATTCGGATGCGGAGAACCGCCCGGCATAACCTCGATCCAGCCGACATGTTTACATACGCTGCACCCTTTGCCGCCGCAGACCTGACACTGCATGTCGATCTCAAATCCAGGCTCTACGAACGGGAAGAAACCGGAACGCATTCTGACAGGAACATCCGTTCCAAACACTTTGCTCAAAATACTCTTGATCATTACTTTACCAGATGTAAATGTAATATCTTTGTCCACGATCAGCGCCTCATACTGGAAAAACGCTCTCTCATGATGTGCGTCCGTTGTCTCGTTTCTGTACACACGACCCGGGTATACAAAACGGTACGGCGGTTTATGTGTCTGCATATAGCGAACGCTTCCGCCTGTCAGATGCGGACGAAGACATAGTTTCTCATTCGTACTTCCACTGTCATGTCCTTCCAGCCAGTATGTGTCCATGCTCTCACGCGCCGGATGATTCGGAGGGAAATTCAATTTATCAAATGCATACATCTCACTTGTGATCTCATCTTCCTCGAACACCTCAAATCCCATCGAACGGAATGTATCATTCAAATCGTAGCACATCTGCGTGATCGGGTGAAGTCCGCCGCCTGTCGGCAAAATTCCCGGAACAGAGCAATCAAAATCAGGAGACACTTCCGAAGCTTTCAGCTTCAGCTCCATCCTCTTCTCATCGATCAGTTCCTTCACTTCATTTTTTGCCTGATTCAAAAGTTTTCCCATCTCAGGACGAAGCGCTGCATCCACTGTCGGAATTTCTTTCATTAAAAGACTTAATGAACCTTGCTTTCCGATATACGCGCTTTTTACATTTTGCAGTTCACCCTCGCTCACTGCATCAGAAATCTTACCTTTTGCTTCTGATAAAATGCTGTTGATTTTATCTTTCATTTTATTTCTCCTTCCCAAATTGTTTTTCATTTACTCATTCTTATTTACACAGCCGTTTTCTTCCGCTTTGCCGCAGTGCAATCTTTGCAGAGCGCTTTTGCGCCTTCCTCTTTGCCGCAGTGCGATCCTTGCGGAGCGTTTTTTTATGATTGGGGAACCCCCAATCATAAAAAAACACCGTCGCTTGTCTGTTCAACAAGGGACGATGTAAATCGCGGTACCACCCTATTTCAGAGCATCTATCTGCCCTGCACTCTCATTGTGTAAAATATTGCTACACGAACATCCGGCTTAACGCACAAACTGCTTTTCGCCGGAAGACTCCCATACTGAAACTTCAAGAAGGGTCGCGCGGAATGCTCTCAGCCGATGACGCTCCGTCTCTGGGTCGCTCTGTCTTCTCTACTCACATATGTTCATAGTCTAAATTCTGAAATTATAATTTTATTTCCGTTACATTTTTTGAATTTCCCCTCTGCAACAAGAAATCTTGCTCCTACTGGTCAATTCCTACATTATTTTGGCACAGATTATGTTTTTTGTCAATGACGGAAATCTATCTCCTCTGTCACCTTCCGCATAAGCATTTTACCTTAGTTCTAAATATCGTTCTGACACTTCTTTTTTTATCCTGTACAACGTATTCCAATCTTTTGCTTCATCTTTCAGATCAAGCGTAAATACCCCGCGGTCTGCATCCAGTGTAACATAAATTTTTGTCGGCTCATAGAAAAATCTGATCTGAAACTGTCCCATAGGGCCGATCGCACTGCTTTCACCAATCATCCGTATCTGTTCGCCGAATATTTTACAGATAATCTTCTTATATTTACACATCATTTCCTTTTGCTCTGTCTCCATACGTTTCCGCTCCCCAGCCTTCGTTTACCATACACCATCTTCCTGTTTCCGGCATCACAAGACCTGCAATAATATAAAGTAGCAACCCGATCCAAAAAGCAAAACCTATGATATCGCTCCTTGTCTTTTCCTTTTCACTCAAGTCTTCTTTCTTTTTTATCCTCCACATTCCTTTTTATCCTTTTACCTTTTTATTTCTATTTTCTCATTTCTCTCATCCAATTTCAATTATCCCCCAATATTTTTCAATTTCTGATCCAAGAATACAGCAAATAAAAAATTATAGTTATTAATTTCATAGATTTTATTACACAAATTTCCCACCGGATATATATGATACACGTTCATAATATAACCGGTGGGTTTCGTTTATATATTCTAAATTACGTCCTTTCAACATATTTTTCTTTGCCGAGGCATATTACCGATCAATCCATATTTTTCAATATAATTGTAAGTTGCCCCAAGCAGGTTACATTCTTCCATATATCTGCTTCTTACAATTTCTGCATGAAGCATTTGGCCACACTCTGCATCTTGATACAGTTCATTCAATTTGATTCGCAAATCTTTAAAAATCCGTTCCTGCCTGCTTATCCCTCCTCCAATAACAATTCTTTCCGGCGAATAGCAAACCTGAATATTATGAATCAACACAGCAAGATTATCAATAAATTCCTTGTATACGCTCACCGCATCCGGGTCTTGTTGTTCAACCCAATTAAAGATCATTTCCCCATCTGCTTTGATATGTTTCACCTGTTCAGTTTTTGAAGGGAAACACCCGCATAACTTCATATCGATATTATGAAGCATTTCACTCGAATCCTGACTGTCAATATCCAGATTTTTGTATTTACATAATTTATACGTCATCCCCAAAACACCGACAGACATATATGCAAGCATCATATCTTTATATTTTCCAGGATCTGTAATCATATAAGAAAATTCACCTGCCGTGAAATTTTTTCCCCAATGTACGGTTCTATTTTTAATCACGCCGCCTCCTACAGCCGAACCTAAGATCAATACAACTCCATCTTTGCAGTCTGCAAGCGATCCCTGCCATGCTTCTGATAACGCTCCGCATTTGCCATCATTTTCCACAGCAACATTAACCGGACACTTTTTTTGAACAAGATCAATGATATTGCAGCCATACAGCTCTCTATAAACTCCTGATCCGTATAATTCCCCGGTCTGCGAATTAATATATCCGGGAAGACTAAGAGCAATTCCGTCTATCTCGTTTTCATACTTTTTATAAAGCGTATAAATCGTTTCTACAAATTCTTCTTTTGATTTCAAAGGAGCCGGTATTTTTCCACTCTGCTCCATATTTGCATCAGCATCTACAAGTGCATACTTTACGCTGCTTCCGCCGAAATCACAGGCCAGACATTTTATCCCTGACATTTTGTCACACCTCCCGTCTCTGAGTTGATTTCCGAAACAATACTCTTTTATTGTTTTTTCACCTGTACATTTGACCGTCTTAGTCTCCTGAATCGCTGTCTGAACTGAACCATGTACGGACTTTCACTGCTCAAAGCACAAAATACAAGAAGCGCAACTGCAACTGCCGCATTATTAAACTGACCGGATAAGCCCATCGCTACAATTCCAAATTTAATTAATTGCACAGTCACTCCACCAATATACACGCCAACAATCAAATTTACATATTTTTCTAACGCAGCCGCCACAAAAAAGCACATAATTGCACTAAATACCATATCCATACTTCCCATGTTTGTTGTCGGGTTTTGAACATTTGACCTTGCAAGGGAAAGCACTCCATAAAAACCACTGTATAATCCGACAAGTATAAAAGAAACCAATTTCACCTTATCTACATTAATTCCTTGTTGTTGTGCAACATTTATATTGTTTGCAACAGCTTTCAGATTAAAACCATATTTTGTCTTGGTATAAAGCACATAGGCTATAAAAAAGAAAATCACTGTACTTATAATAACAACCGGAGTCCTGTTAAAAAACTGTCCAAAACTCGGATCAACCGATACTCCGCCGCCTCCCCATGCTAATGCTGAAATACTTTCCAAAATAAGCATTGTTCCAACTGTGGCAATAATAGATGGAACCTTCATTTTAATATAAAGTAATCCCGATAAACACCCAATAATAAGACTTGTAACTATAATGCAAACTGCAATCAGAAGGTTTCCTCCGCCTAAGCGGTTTGCAATGCCTCCTCCCAAAATGATACCTGCAATCACATTTGCACCTGCTGCAAAATGCCACAGTCCTAATTTACACGCGAATGTGACACCCCATGCAAGAATTGTAGGAAGCATTGCCTGTCTCAAAATATCTAAAATCTGAGTTCCGCCCATTGCTTCGGGACGCATTATTAATAAAATCAAATATAATATGATCGGTATCGCGGCTGCCGAAATTACGTTTTTTATCATACGTCCTTTTCGTTTTCCCATTATCAGTTCTCACCTGCTTTTTCTTGAACCATTTTCAAACTATAAGTCGCAACTTCTTTTTCAAACGACGCTTCATCCATGGCTGCCAATGCTTTAATTTCCTCAGCCGTATACGTCTTAAACTCCGAAAAATACTTACTATAAAGTTCTGCATCTTCTACCGAAGTCATGTAAATATAATTCGACTTCACTTCTGTCGGCGTATCTGACTTCGGCTGATCTGTTAATGTACAATACAAATTCACTAATGCATACACAGGATCAATTTGACTTCCCGTTGTCAGCATTGCCAAATTACCTTTTTTAAATGCCCCCGGCACATCTACCGGCGTATCAAAAGACGTCAGTTTTATATCAGTTCCTTCAATATCTGTGACGATTGCATCAATCGCTCCATTTGAACCGGACGAAACGATAAGTGCATCTATATCTGGGTTTGCCGCAAGCAGCTGATCCGTTGCATCTGTCATATCTGCTGCTGTAGCTGTAGAAGAATTTGTTGATACTTCATAAGATAAATCAAGCTCCTTCAATCTGTCCGCCACACCTTCCTGACGACGATCTATAACACCATTCCCAGCCTCTCTATTAATCAATCCAAACTTTTTACAACCTGCTTCTGCCAAAGCGTCAACCATAGCAGCGCCTGCACTTTCTTCATCTTCTACTACATATCCGGTAAAATAATCACTGCTCATGCAATATTCATAAGTCTCTTCGTCAATAATATTTCTGAAAAATGCCTGCATATATACTCCTGCACTTTCACAAATTTTCAAATAATCATCGACCGCCGTATCTACGATTGGACAAATCATAATTCCTTCGCATCCTGCCGACACAAGATTTTCTACCGCTGTTATCTGACCTTCCGCATCATAATCTCCTGTTCGATAAACAAGTTCTACCCCCAACACGTCTGCTGCAAAATCAAGCGCCTCTTTTGAGTCTGCACCTAATCCATCATCTGTAGACCAAATACAGACACCAATTTTCATATTTCCGTCTTTTCCCGATGAATCCGATCCACTTTTGCCATCAGAACTACATCCAACAAGCATACCAACCCCAATTACCGCGGCAGCTCCTGCCGACACGATTCTTTTAACTATATTTCTCATTCTGATTCCTCCTTTTCATATTTGTTTTCCCCCGTCATTTTTATTTGTTTACGCATGTTCCTTATAAAATATATGGCACTCCGTCCCTGTCAAACGTCAGTGTTACAGAAACAAGAAAGATGATTCCTTCTATTAATCCAACCATATTAGGACTTACACCTATAACATTTAATCCATTTTCAAGAAACAAAAGCATCAAAACACCTACAACAACATTTAATATCTTTTCTTTTGTTCCACCCGTTAAAGAAGCCCCTCCGATTACCATCATCAATAATAATGTCACATGGAATCCTGAGCCTGACGTTGCTCCTGCAGAGCCAGATCGCACAACTGTCATTAATGTTGCCAGCCCCATCATTATACCTGCTGTTAAATATGCCAAAAGTTTAAATTTTGTCACATTAATTCCCGCCGCACGGGCTGCTTTAGGATTCGATCCAATATCCATGATTCTCTTTCCTAATTTCGTATAATGAAACAAAACTACCGCAATAATAATCGCCGCAATCATTACAATGTAAAAAAGCGGAACATTGTATAGATGCGAAAACTCGCTTGGAAGCTGAAGACCTTTCGTTCTATTTGCGATCAAATATCCGGCAACTCCTTTTCCAAAAAAAGACACCGCAAACGAAACGATCACACTGTTGATCCCTAATAAAATATTCAGACCTCCGATTACCATTTCGCAAATAATCGTCAATACAAAAATAACCGGAAAAACAAGCCAGCTTCCCCACATTTCTGCCGCTAAAAGTCCTAACGCTCCGCTTAAACATATGATTCCATCCAAAGACATGTCCATATTTCCAAGAGACATCGTAAACAGAATTCCCAAACCTGCCACGATATAAGTACATGACTGAATTCCAATCTGTTTTATATTGTTGATCTGCAATGTTGTTCCTCCGCTCAACACCGCAAACAGCACAATAACAAAAATCAGTGAAAACACCGGAAGGCAGGTTTTTATCGCATCTTTCTTTAATGCAATCTTTTCCTTCATATTCTCCCTCCTGCTATATCATTTTATTAATTACGTCACTCTCGCTTACTTCTGAAGATCTCTTGATTTTTCCTGTGATGCGTCCGTCGCGCATAATAAGGAGATTATCAGACATTCCAATTAATTCCGGCAATTCTTCAGATACCATCAGAACGGATCTTCCCTCTCGTTTAAATTGCTCCAGCAAGCGATAGATTGCAGCCTTCACTCCAATATCAATTCCCCTTGTCGGACAGTCCATTAAAACGATCTGCACATCATTTGCCGTACATTTTGCGATTGCAACTTTCTGCTTATTTCCCCCGCTTAAACTCGATACCGGAAGATTCAAGCCTCCTATTTTTATGCTAAGCATCTTAACTTGTTCTTTTGCAAGTTTTGTTGTTGCATGCGGTGTAATAAGAAACCCTTTCTTTATCTTATCCATAGACATCATATTTATATTGTCCCTAATACTCGCCGCCAACATCAGCCCTTCCGATTCTCTGTCTTTCGGTATGTATCCCATTTTATTTCTTACTGCAATCTCAGGGCTCTTTATTTCTATATTCTGTTCTGTAAGAACAACTTTCCCGCTATCAGGCTTAAGCAATCCAAACATCACTTTTATCAGATCATGCATACCGCAGTCAGTTAATCCGCCGATTCCTAAAATTTCCCCTTTGTGAAGCTTCAGCGAAACATCATTCAATCGGTTTCCCAGACAAATATGTTTTGCTTCAAGAACTACCTTATCGTGGTCCGATGTATCTTCATAATCCTGTCTGTAATATCCGCCTGTCAATTCTCTTCCGATCATATTTTTCCGCATCGAATCTACCGTAATCTCGTTTCCCGTAAGCGTCGTAATATATTCCCCGTCCCGCATAACCGTAACAATATCACATACGCTTTTTAGCTCTTCAAGATCGTGTGATATGAAAATTACAGCGTCACCTTTTTCCTTCATCTCACGAATCAGCTTATATATAACTTCTCTTCCTTTTTGTGAAAGGGCTGTTGTTGTTTCATCAACGATTAAGATCTTGGGATTTTCTTTCATCGCCATTCCTGCCTCGATCAATTTTCGATCCTCAAAACTCAATTCATCAATTAACATTGCCGGTTCAACATCTTGCAGCTCTATTTTTGTTAATACATTTACAGCGGCTTTATTCATCTCTCTGCGATTGATAATTCCTTTTGTTCCAAACTGATCTTCTTCTCCGAGGAATATATTTTCCGCTACTGTCAGATGATCAATCGTTCCCTTTTCTTGAAGCAGCATACATATCCCTGATCTTCTTCCATCAATCATATTTTTAGGACAATGCGGTTTACCTTCCATTAACATCTTTCCACTATCCGGCTGAAGGCATCCTGCAATCATTGATGTGACGGTCGATTTTCCGCTTCCATTTTCTCCGATCAAGCCGTGAATTTCCCCGGAACGAATTTCTAAATGCATATTTACTACAGCTTTCGTGGGACCGAATGATTTATTCAGTCCCTCCACCGTCAAAATTACTTTTTCTTTTCCCATAGCTTTCCTACCATCTTTTGTCCGCTATTACTGTGCTCCTGTTCTTGTTACCGGATTTATACAGTAATCAGGAATTTCGTCTTTGATTTCCCAAATATAAAGCTGATTTCCTTCTGAATCTTCGATCACCGCATAATCCTTACCCTCAACTGTGAATCGTTCACGAAGTACTTTTCCTCCAAACTCAACAACTTTCTCTAATGTTTTCTCAATATCTTTTACTTCTATAACAAAGCTCGGCGCCGGTGCAATATCTTCTGTTTTCGGTTTCAGATACCCGTACTCAAAAGAACATACTCTTGGTTCCCAATCCGGTGTTCCTGGTCCTGTTGCACAATACATCAGCGGATTTTCTTCATCTGAATGTTCTGTGTTAATAATATCCCATCCGAAAAGATCTTCATAAAATGATCTGATTTCATCTGCTTTTCCTTTTTCATATTCCATTACCCAGCGCCGTGTCCTGCCTTCCCCTTGCTGAGGAGCAAAATCTTTTGCCGGGTGAAAAGAAATATCAAAAGGATCTCTATTGGGATCTACTTCCGGCGGATCAACATGAATTCGTCTCTTTTCAATGCTTCCCGTCCACGGTTCTTCCAAAAACTGACTTCTCGGAGCTCCACATCCCGGGCAATGTGCCGGCACTTCTGTTTCTTCAAATGCAATCGGGAAACCACAGGCAAAACAAGTATATATTTTCTTCATCGCTTTTTCCTCCTATTCCTCTTCATCATATTCTGTTTCCAACTCGTCCCAAGTCCTTGAAGACGGACATTTCCACAAGTAGAGATAGTTTCCTGCCGGATCTTCAATTACCGCATGAATCTCCCAGCTCTGTTTACTGTCATCCAACGGTTTTGCAAGCGCTGATTTCGTTTTATCCAAAATCAACTTTCCTCCATGATCAATAATCTTCTGAATCGTTTCTTCCAACGGACGATCCATATGGATTTCCATAAACGGTCCTGGTTTCTCAATTTCTCCCGGCGCCCAGTGTACAAACATATTCATATGTCCCGGAGTAACACCTTCATAATCGTACTGTGCCGGACCGGTTGCTATAAGCAGCGAAGGATGTTCGTCTCCTGCCGGAACTCCGCTTGCAGCAACGGGCATCTCTATCATATCCCATCCAAAAACATTGATATAAAAATTCTGAAATCTTTTCAGATCTTTGTATGTGATAACATACAATCTTGTCCTTCCATGAAGATCCTTTTTTGTAAACTTTTTCGGCGGACGATAAGGGTAACTATTTGTTTTTACTTCTGACATGATTTTCCTCCTTTTGTCGTTTTCTTTACCTGTTCTCGACTCTTTTTTCTCACTCGTGAGCTTGCATTTAATTTATCAAACAGGTGCATTTTTATATATCATTTAATCCATTTTTATAGTATAATTCTCACATCAAATGAAAATAATTGTATTTGTCTGAAATATTTTCTAATCTTTGGAGGCATCTATGGGATACTTAAACAATAAAGAACTTTTTTATCAAGAATTTCTAAATCGGGAAAATAATAAACGCCATCACAAATATGATGAAGAAATGCTGCAATACGATCTTTTAAAAGCAGGTGATATTAATGGGTTAAGAAGAAGCATGCAAATGTGGACTTCTGCCCTTCCCGGACATCTTTGCGATGATGTTTTACGAAATTATAAATATATGTTTGTCGCTTCAATTACCCTTGTCACAAGATTTGCAATCGAAGGCGGAATGGATGATGAAATGGCATATAATATCAGCGATTTATATATTCAAAAAATGGATAAATGCACAACAAAAAAAGAACTTGATACGATTTATGAAGACATGTGGATCTTTTTCACAAACAAAATGTCAGAAATCCACAAGTTTAATATCTATTCGAAGCCTATTTTGAAATGTATTGATTATATTCAAAACCGACTGCATGAACAGCTTACTATAAAAGAGCTTGCTGATTTAGTTAATTTAAATCCAAACTATCTGTCCGCTCTCTTTAAGCGTGAAACCGGACAAAGCATCACCGAATACATTCGGAATATGCGCCTTGACGCAGCCAAAAATATGTTAAAATATTCTGATATCAGCTATGCCGAAATCGCCTCAATACTAACCTTTAGTTCACAAAGCCATTTTACAAAAGTATTTCGTGAAAAAACAGGGTATACACCGAAAGAATACCGGCAGACATTTTATCGTTCTGCGTTTGACCCCCATGATGATGACACTAGAACAAGAACCGGGAAGAATAAATGTCTGCTTCATTGACACAACTAATCACCGGAAATGACAAAAGGCATATTCTTGAATTGTAAGCGGTCGCTAAAGTCTCGGGCAAACCCGGACTTTGGCTCCTCACCATTACAAAAATCCCCTGACCGCCGCAGATGTTTCTTTTACATCGCACTGTCAGGGGATTCTATTATTTTACTGTGTTATCGGCTTATTATTCCTTCGCTTTATTATCTTATTTATCTATCGGTTATTTTGTTGCCTTATAGTAATTAATCAGACATCCGTCCAAAATGATCTGTCTCTCGGCATCTGTCAGATCTCCGAGTTTCAGATGGATTTCTTTCAATTCATCACCGACAACATATGCGTTGATAACGTCTTTCTTTTCCTCAACCGCTTTTCTCACATTCGGAACGAAGATATAATCTCCGTTTTTAAACGGAAGCGCCTCATGATCTGCGTCTGTCAGGAACGGAAGCATTCCCCAGTTTATCAGATTGGAACGATAACGTTTTGTCGCATACTCTACGGCAATGTTCGCCCATCCTCCGAGAACTTTCTGACAGGAAGCAGCCTGCTCACGAGCAGAACCATCTCCCGGTTTTACTGCAAAAATAGTACTTCCGACACCTATATTTCCTTCTCCTGCTTCCGGATATGTTTCCTGGATCTTAGCCATAACCGGTTTCAGCTCTTCCAACGCTTCAAGAGGACATGTACCGGCTTCGATTGCTTTCTGTGCTTTCTGAACCTCTTTCGCTCTTCCTACATATGCAGGATCTTTTCTTGAAAGTGCAAACTCTGCAAGTCCAAGCGGGTTAGAGCGATAAGAAGACGTCTCTCCTGACGGAATGAGCTCGTCTGTTGTCGTTACCGGATCATGGATCTCAGATACAACTTTCACGATCAGATTTTCAGGAAGTGCAGACATCTCCGGCCAATCCTTAATATTCGGACCAAACTGGATCTCTACAGTCGGATCAGCCTCTCCCTTGCTGTCGAATACACGATTTGCGTAAATATTCTGATCAAAGTGATATTTCTGTCCTTTATATTCTACGTCAAATGCCGTAGCCGGAGTCAAGTAGCCTTTATTTGCCGCTGTTGCAGCAATAGAACGAGCATCCATAAGAGCAACAGAAGAAATCTGTCCGCTCTGGAGCTTACTTCCTTCACGGTTCGGGAAGTTTCTCGTTGTATGACGGATAGAAAATGCATTATTTGCAGGTGTATCTCCTGCTCCGAAACACGGACCGCAGAATGCTGTTTTTACAACAGTGCCTGCTTCCATAAGATCGGCTACAACACCATTTTTCACCAGTTCCATATAAATCGGCGTACTTGCCGGATATACGCTGAACGTAAATGCGTCTGATCCGATATTATGACCTTTAATAATGTCTGCCGCCGCGCAGATATTTTCAAATCCGCCGCCTGCACATCCTGCAATAATTCCCTGATCTACATAGAGTTTTCCGTTACGGATCTTATCCTGAAGAGAATAATCTACAGCTCCGTCAAGACTTACGAGCGCTTTCTGCTCTACGTCATGAAGGATATCCGCTAAATTCGCATTCAGTTCATCGATCGTATAAACATTGCTCGGATGGAACGGCATTGCGATCATCGGCTTGATCTCGCTTAAGTTTACACGAACACATCCGTCATAATATGTAACTGCACCCGGATTCAGTTCTTTGTACTCTTCTTTTCTTCCGTGAATCTCGTAGAATTCTTCGATCTTCTCATCAGTTGTCCAAATGGATGACAGACAAGTTGTCTCCGTCGTCATAACATCAATTCCGATACGGAAATCAGCACTTAAGTTCTTCACGCCCGGTCCGACAAATTCCATTACTTTATTGTTTACATAGCCGTTTTTAAATGTCGCTCCGATAATTGCAAGAGCAACGTCCTGCGGACCTACACCCTTCATCGGCTCGCCTTCAAGATAAACAGCGATAACTCCCGGCATCTTAATATCATATGTTTTGTTCAAAAGCTGTTTTACGAGCTCAGGACCGCCTTCTCCCATCGCCATTGTACCGAGAGCTCCGTAACGTGTATGGCTGTCCGATCCAAGGATCATCTTTCCGCCGCCTGCAAGCATCTCTCTTGCATACTGATGGATGACTGCCTGATGCGGCGGAACATATACGCCGCCGTATTTCTTTGCGCAAGTCAGTCCAAACATATGGTCATCTTCATTGATCGTACCGCCGACCGCACAAAGCGAGTTGTGACAGTTTGTCAGCACATACGGGATCGGGAACTTCTCAAGACCTGACGCTCTGGCTGTCTGGATGATCCCGACAAATGTAATATCATGGGAAGTCAGCTTATCAAATTTGATCTGCAGATTCTCCATATTTCCCGATGTATTGTGCGCACTCAAAATACTGTATGCCATCGTATTTTTCGCCGCTTCTTCTTTAGAAATCGGAGCCTGCACTCCCGCTTTGTCTTCTACAAGTTCTTTTCCGTTGAGCAGATATACTCCGTTGTCATATAATTTGATCATGTAAATCCTCCTTTATTTTGCGCCGTATGCACGGTGTTTTTCTTTGCGTCTAATCTCTTTCGCGCAGTACTTTTTTTACCTCGATCTTTGTCTCTCCAACCCCGATCACATCATCTCTCTGGATCACAACCGGCTGCTGGATCCTGCGCCCGTTCAGATATGTACCGTTTCGGGAACCCATATCTTTCAGATACAGCTTGTCCTCTTTCCGAATGACCGCGCAGTGCAGTTTTGACACTCTCGGATCATCCTGTACCGACAGGAACCTCTCAAATTCCGAACTGTTCCGGCTTCTTCCGATCCCGATATTGTCATAGAAAATGAAATCAAATTTTTCCCATGTATCGAGATTCTCCAGAATCAGTTTCCATTGCTTTTTCACCGGACCTTTGGACGTAAGTTCTTTCCCACGCTCGCCTGCTGCCGGAAACGGCGTTGTCTGCCCCGGCACTTCCCTGTGATCCACTGTTTCTTTTACACGGCGCGGCTGGCGATATTCTTCTTCGTACTCATAATCGTCATCTTCCAGATCATCTTCGTACTCCTCGTCGTAGTCATAACCGTCCTGCGTCTTTTTCTCTTTTTTCAGCGCTACAATGATGATCACAATGAGCAGCACCGCAACAAAGATCAAAATCCCCATCACAATCCAATACCACATACGTTCATCTCCTTTTAAACTTATTTTATCTTACTATATTTTTTCACCGCAGGCAAGAAAAAACGGCGGGATCCTCTCCCACCGTTCTCAATGTAATGTCACTCGAACTCTTTTCGTCCGCATTTCCGCAACCTCTTATTCATACTCATCCGCGGGCTTGTCCGTCACCCGCACATTTCCGCTCCCCTGTTTTTTACTTCGATATGCGTAGCGCAGGTGTACAAAGTGGAAAACGGTCGTATTTTCCCTTGCGCACTGACGCCAGACTCTGTCATGCCAGAAATTCCTCCAGGATCTGCCGGATCGCCGCCTCTTTCAACGCCGGCCGATCCTCCCCGTCTGTTTCCCGGCTCACACGTCTTTCTGCCGGAGAACGTCTCTTCTCCCCGTTCTCCACATTTCTTGGTTCCCCCTCAATATTGATCGGAAGTTCTGTCTCCGTTTCTTCTATATAATGAGCAGCTTCACTGTACCGCTCTTCCTGAAAGCGTTCTTCCTGCTCCTGCTCTGCCTGCAAAAATCCCTCTTCCGGAACTCCCCGTTTCTGACGGGTTTCCTGCCGCCTTGCCTCCTGCACTTTTCTGCGGGAAACGGGACGTTCCTGTCCTCTTCCTGCCCGGGATCTCATTTCCTTTCGCTTCACACTTTTCAGCGGTCCTGCCGCCGGTTCATTGGCTGCACTGCATTCCACAGCCTCTTTTTCCTGTACGCTCCCCGGCTGATTTCCCTGTACATTTCCCTGTGTATTTCCGGCGCCGCGCACAGCTGCTTCCGGCTGGATCACATCGATCCTTGCTTTTTGTTCCCGCTCGCTCTGACGCAGCTTTCGGTACTTATAGGCACATACATTTTCCAGATAATCCACCATATAATTTTTGATCGCTTCCATCCGATACTGCTCGTCCGATACTTGACTGATCACAAACAGCAGGACCATCTCCGCGGCTCCAAGCGCTGCGAACTGATACACACGTTCGCCCATTCCAAATGCAGTGTAATTGAAAACAGCTCCAAGCGCCGCCAGAATCCCCGCAAACCAGATGGACTGCACCTCCAACTGTCTCCAGGTATGGATCCGAAATCCCATCCCCCTGTATTCATATATGTATTTTTCCACAAATGCTTCTGCATTTTCTACTCTGTCGTGCAGCATGCACGCGTGCTCATATTTCGCGCGTACCAGTCTTATCAGTCTGTGTGTGCTCTTTGACATGTTGCCGGCTGCCCGTGCCATCCGACGAAGCGTAAACAAATTTACAACTTTTGCCACGCCTCCGATGACTCCGACCGCTATCATCAGATAAAACATAATATCGGTGCCGGTGATGACTTCATAAAACATAGCCAAATCCTCCTGTTATGAAATTTATGCACAATGATCCGGGATTGTGTCCGAAATCATTATATCTCAAATATCCGGCAATTTCTTCCATAACCGTTTGACACATTTCTACATCTGCCGCAGTTTTTGTCTAAAAATACAGTTCCGTAGTTTCTATTTCCGTTTTCTCCTGACTTTCTTGTCAGATTTGTGCACTTCTTCGGGAAATTTGACTTACGATTCCCGCCCGTCTTTCCGGCTTCTAATCCGCTTTGAGCTGCCTGACGATGCGAAGATCATTTCCGCCAAAACAGCGAGTCCGGTAAACAGGATCGTATTTTTCAGATCAGAAAAGACCCGTTCGTCTCCCGGGCACAACAAGCAGCGCTGAAGTTCCCTAAATACTTCCCGTTTTTCGGCAATCAGCCGTGGAAAAAATCCCATATCCGACCACATTGTGGGCAGATAATCGCCGCTGAACCGAAATGTCCACGCAAGCCCTGCTGCCGTCATCCCGCAAATTGCCCCTGCGACCAGCATTTTTGCCAAAAATCGGATGCCGGATCCTGAGATCCGGTTCAACTGGCGATATCCGTTTCTTATGTATACAAAAAACAATAGCCATAACGGAAGCGAAACAATAGCCCTTGCAAGTGCGCTGTACAAATTTCCCTCAAAAAAACCGTTTGCTTCCTTTCCGGTCATCTGCATCAAAAGACTTTGTGCGGAAGAAGCCGGCTTCGATTTCTCCCCGTATTCCAGAAAAATCCCGTTCAGTCCCTCTTCCTCTTCTGCCCGGACAGCCGCAAATATACTTCCGTTTTTCACACATCCTCGAATGTAATACTCCATTCCCGCGATCGTGATCCGGTTTCCCTGTACGTTTTTTGTTCCAAATAATTTTTCCGCAAGCGCTGTACTCACCATACAGCCCTGCACATCGTCTTCCCATGGATAACTGCCGCCGGCGAGTTGTCCCGCAAAGAAGCTTTCCATACTTCCTGCGATCTTCCATACATCAGCTGTTACCACTTCCCGGACTTCACTGCTTACAGACTGCATTTCTTCCATGGACCATCCTGTCGTCTGCGGCAATACATCCGCCTGTTCTCCCGGTTCTTTCTGTTCTGCCTGTTCTGTGAACGCGGATAATGCGCTCCGGGTGAGAACGGGCGTATCATAATATGCATTGAAACATCCCGCTTTTTTTTCGGTCTCTCCATAAAACAGAAGTGCCAGAAACCAACACCCTGCTCCCAAAAAGACGATGCCTGTTTTGATCCATTTCTTTTTCATTCTTCAAGCCTCACCTTATCTCCCGGCGCAATCTCTTTACTACTCCCGATGATCACCTTGTCATCCGGATCAAGCGCTGCGTTTACCGCCGCGCTGCTCCCATCCTTTTCAAGTACCGTCACCGGAACCCGCTTTGCTTTATACTCATTTCCGAGTATCGTTTCCTCCTGTTCTGCCACAAGGCAGAATGTACCGTCCGAATCTTTTCTGACTGCCGAAAGCGGAAGAATCTGCTGATAAGCCGACTCCGTCTGTCTGCTGATCTCATACGAGACCTCACTGCCGTACATGGCTTCATTTTCTTCCAGCGGTACATAGAATACTCCCGCCATATTTTGTCCGCCCGATGCGCTTCCACCTCCCTGTGCACTCTTCTCTCCCGCTGTTCCGAAAGAGGCATCCGCTCCAAACCGCACTTCTTCTACATTCTTTTTCAATGCTTTTCCTTTTCCCGGAACCGTCACCGACACTTCGTCCCCCTGTTCGATCTTAGACAGATCTTCCGCCGTCAGAGCGCCCTTGATCCGGTATCCTCCACAGCCGAGCATCAGAAAGGAAGTATCATCCGTCACATTTCCCGCTGTCATGGAACTCTTTTTTAATACACCGTCCACAGGCGCTTTGACTTCTCCGTTTTCATTCTGCATCTGTACCAGTTTTTCCAGTTCTTTCCTTGCAAGATCCAGATCCACCTGCGCCGACTGTACACTGTAATTGCCAGCTTCCGCTGTCTTCTGGTCATTTTCCGCCGCGGCTGCGTCTTGCTCCTGCGCGCTCTGATACGCATTATACGACTGGGTTCTTGCCGACTCCTGATTCTGAAGTTCCGTCTCCGCCTGTGTTTTCTGTGCCTCCAATTCCTGCACTGCTCCGTCGTAGACTGCCTGCGCCTGTGTTTTTCTTTCCACTGCCGCTGCTTCTGCCTGTTGGCGCAGCTTCTCTGCCTCTTCTGGTTTTCCCTCACTTTCCATCTGCTGTGCCTGCTGCATTGCCGCTTCTTTTTCCGTTTCCGCAGCCTGTATTTCCGCATCCAATATCTGCTGTTGCTGTGCGGTTCCCTCATTCCACGCACGCTCCGCCGAGGAATAGGCCTCCCATGCTTTGGAATAATTTTCCTCTGCCAGTTGTACGTCTCTTGCTGCACCCTCGGAAGCCTCCACTCTCGCCGGCGGTTCTCCCGTGAGCTGAGCCTGTCCGACTGCCAGCTCCAGTTTCGTGATCTCTGCCTGTTTCTTCTCTATGCTTTCCTGCAAATATGCCTTATCATACTGCAGGATCACGTCTCCCTGCTTTACAGCCGATCCGGTCGGTTGTACCTTTTCCACACGCAGTCCGCGTTGCAGTGCAAGCAGATGTTCCGATCTTGTCTCCACCGTTCCGTTCCCACGGATCAGAATGTTGAGTTTTCCCTCCTGCACCCTGCCTGTCGTCACCGTCGGCACGACCATAGATGCCGCCGCACGGGAAACCGCGGTGCAGACCGCCATCACAAGAAAAAATACGGCAAATGCGGTCGCCGCTGTCTTTTTTTTACTGATCTTCATTTTCTTCATGTACTTACTCCTTTAGCCCTGATGCAAGAATCCCCTGCTCCAGATAATCCTGCCCGCAGGCAAACAAAAATACCGACGGCGCCATGATCAGGATCGAAGCCGCAAAAGCGGTTGCAACATCATTTGCCGTAATATTGGACAAATACAATGAGACCGGAAGCAGACTTTTCGTCTTCAAAAATGTCATCGGCGCCTCGATCGCATTCCAGCATTCCATGAAATTCAGGATCAGCGAAGAGACGACTCCCGGCATTCCGAGAGGCAGTCCGATCCTGAAAAATACTTCCCATGTGCCCGCACCGTCCACTTTTGCAGCCTCAAGCAGCGAATCCGGTATCTGCTGAAAAAACTTCGTCATCAGAAACACCGGAAAAGTGGAAAAAATCCCCGGAAGTATGACCGCCCAGTGTGTATCCAGTATCTTCAGAAAAGACAACACCGTATAACCGGAAACCATCGTGACCTGAAACGGCAGTATCATTAAGATCATATACAGATAAAGCACGAGTTTTCGTCCTTTAAACCTGTACCGTCCAAGCGCCCACGCCGCCGGAAGCCCGACACAAAGCTGTCCTGCCAGTACCGTAAACGTCTGTCTGCATGAATTCCAGAACATCACGAAAAAATCAGGACTGTCCAGCAAAAGCTGCAGATACGCTTTCAATGTCGGATAAAGCGGAAATAATTTCCACTGAAG
>OGRC01000361.1_pt1 | contig 38412 bp, 36 predicted proteins | sample 1553431 | NCBI WGS metagenome assembly OGRC01 (sample SAMEA2580064, study PRJEB22360) | human gut metagenome | biome: human gut; feature: human-associated habitat; material: faeces | place: Denmark | collected 2008/2010
ATTTTATGTGACATAGTATATATAAGACACTCTCCAAATAAATATATAATCAGATAACTATATTAATATCTTTATATAAAAATCTATCATCATACAACTATGTTATTCCAAAACGCTATCATCACATAACTATGGCATTCCAAAACTCTGTAAATACATAAATCTATCGTTTTATTTACTTTTTTGTTTATGTCCTGTTCACTTTCTACTTACTCCCTAAGTAAACGAGAAGTACAGAAACATCTGCCGGTGATACTCCTGATATTCTGGATGCCTGTCCGATCGAAGACGGACGGATTTGATTTAATTTTTGTTTTGCTTCTATACGAAGACTTTTTATTTCATCATAATTGATATTTTCCGGTATTTTTTTATTTTCCAGTTTCTTAAACTGTTCTACCTGACGCATCTGACGTTTTATATATCCATCGTATTTAATATTAATATCAACCTGCTGTGCCACATCTTCAGGAAGGTTTTTCCTGTTTTTATCGATTGGCGCAAGTTTTTCATAAGATAATTCCGGTCTTCTGATCAATTCTGCAAGAGTCGTTCCTGATGACAATGGTGTACTTTCATATATCTTCAATAAATCTTGAACTTCTTGCGATGTTCCGACATTTACCTTTTCTACCCGCCGGATCTCCTCTTCTATCAATCTCTCTTTTTCAAGAAGTTTTTCGTATCTTTCTTCACTGATCAGACCAATTTCATATCCTAATTTCGTCAAACGCTGATCCGCATTATCCTGCCTTAACAAAAGTCTGTACTCTGCTCTTGAAGTCATCATTCTGTACGGTTCACGACTTTCTTTTGTAACAAGATCATCAATCAATACTCCGATATATCCCTGGGATCTGTCGATCACAATCCCTTCTTTTCCCTGCAATTTTCTTGCAGCATTAATTCCTGCGACAATTCCCTGTGCTGCCGCTTCTTCATATCCTGAACTTCCGTTAAACTGTCCGCCACTGAATAGTCCGTCTATATTTTTAAATTCCAGCGTACTTTTTAACTGTCTTGCATCTATACAATCATATTCGATTGCATATGCATTTCTTACAATTTTTGCATTTTCTAATCCCGGAACGCTTCTGTACATCGCATACTGAACGTCTTCAGGCAGTGAACTTGACATACCTCCGACATACATTTCGTTTGTATGGATTCCTTCAGGTTCGATAAAGACCTGATGACGATTCTTATCAGGAAATTTTACAACCTTATCTTCGATTGAAGGGCAATATCTAGGACCTGTTCCCTCTATAGCGCCTGAAAACAGCGGGGATCTGTCCAAATTATCACGTATGATCTCATGTGTCTTTTCATTTGTATACGTGAGCCAGCATGACACCTGATCGATCTGCACATCTTCTGGATCTGTTGTAAACGAAAAAGGAACGACCCTTTCATCCCCTTTTTGTTCCTCCATCTTTGTGAAATCAATCGAATTTTTGTCAATCCTTGCCGGAGTTCCTGTTTTAAAGCGATACATTTTAATGCCAAGTGATTTTAAACTGTCTGTGAGATAATTGGCACTCTGCAGTCCGTTTGGCCCCGTCTGTGTGCTTATTTCGCCGTAAATGCATCGAGCCTTCAAATATGTGCCTGTGCACAGAACAACCGCTCTACAAGGGTATATGGCGCCTGAATAGGTCTGAACGCCTTGTATCCTTCTTATTCCTGACTCATCTGGATCATCTGCCAAAATATCTGTCACTTCCATTTGGCGGATATCCAGGTTTTCCTGATCTTCCAGAACCTGACGCATCGCTCTGCTGTAGTCCGCCTTATCTGCCTGTGCGCGAAGAGAATGAACAGCCGGTCCTTTTGACTGATTCAGCATTTTCGATTGAATAAATGTTCTGTCGATCACCTTTCCCATCTCGCCTCCAAGAGCGTCAATCTCTTTCACAAGATGTCCTTTTGAACTTCCTCCTATATTCGGATTACACGGCATCAGCGCAATACTGTCCACACTCACCGTAAACATAACTGTGCGAAAGCCTAAACGCGCACACGCCAAAGCCGCCTCGCAGCCTGCGTGTCCTGCACCTACAACTGCAATATCATATTGATCTTTATTTTCCCATACAGAATTTGCTGAATATTTCATTTATTAAGTCTTCTCCTACTGAATTTCCCGTAATACTTCCGAGACTCTCATATGCATCCATAAGATCGATGGAATAAAAGTCTTCCGGCATATTATCCTCAATGCTTCTGATCACTTTTTTCATACTTTCAAGAGCTTCTAAAAGAGCATTTTTCTGACGGACATTTGAGATATATACTTGATTATTAAACGAAATGTCACCTTTTAAAAACATCTCTTTTACTTTATTTTCCAGATCTTTAATTCCGGTTTCTTTTTTTGCAGATATTGAAATAATCGGAAGATCCGCAATTTTTTCTCTCATATCTTCTTCTGAGATCACAGTATCAACATCTGTTTTGTTTAGCAAAACTACTGCTTTTTTATTCCGGATCATATCGATGATCTTCTCATCATTTTCATCTAAATTTCTTGATGCATCAACAACATAAATAATCAGATCTGCCGTTTCTGCATATTCCAACGCCTTATCTACGCCTATTTTTTCAATCAGATCTTCTGTTTCACGGATTCCCGCAGTATCAATCACATTAAGATTTAATCCGCCTAATTTAATCTGCTCTTCCAACACATCCCGCGTTGTACCTTCAATATCCGTTACGATTGCTCTCTCATGCCCTGCAAGAACGTTTAAAAGAGAGGATTTTCCTGCATTCGGTTTGCCTACGATCACAGTTTTGATTCCTTCTTTTATCACTCTTCCGTCATCGGCAGAATGGATCAGCTGTTCCAGTTCCTGAATAATCTTATCTGCTGACTTTTTCAGCGTATCTGCATATCCGTCAACACTGATATGTTCAGGATCATCAAGCGCCGTCTCGATAAACGCCGTATGATATATGATTTCACTTCTTATCTCATTGATCTTATTTTTTACGCTTCCCTTTAACTGACTTACAGAACTTTGCAGCGCATATTCATTCTCCGAATGGATCACGTCGATCACGGCTTCTGCCTGCGACAGATCCATCTTTCCATTTAAAAATGCTCTTTTTGTGAACTCTCCGGGTTCTGCCGGACTTGCGCCATATTTTAAAACAGTTTCCAGTACTTTTTTCACAACAAATGTTCCGCCGTGACAATTTATCTCCACTGTATCTTCTCCGGTAAACGTTCTCGGCGCTCTCATGACTGTAACAAGTACTTCGTCAATCACATTTTCCGTTTGATCTTCAGACAAACTGCTTTCACAATCTACTATATATCCGTAATTTATCGTGTGACTCTCAACTTCAGAAAGATTCTTCTTTCCTCTGTAAATCCGGTCTGCAACTACAACAGCCTCTTCTCCACTGATCCTCACAATTCCGATTCCTGAATTTGTCATCCCTGTCGATATGGCTGCAATCGTTTCTTTTCTCATTCTATCCCGCTCTCCACATATTCTATCTCTATGAATGATTTAATTTTTCATATTATATTTTACCTAAACGCTACCTTTTATTTTAGATTGAAACTTCCTGTTCGTCAATGAAAAAAACGCTTGATATTTTGCGTTTACCGCATCCTGTCAAGCGTCTTTTTACTCTTAATTTTTATGAACTTTTATTATCTTTTCAATGTAACTACAACTTTTCTGTACGGCTCCTCACCTTCACTGTGTGTCGTCACATATGGATCGGACTGCAATGTGGAATGAATGATTCTTCTTTCGTACGGATTCATCGGCTCAAGTATTACCGGTCTTCTGTTTCTCTTTACTTTATGAGCGATGTTTTTTGCAAGATGTTTCAACGTTTCTTCTCTTCTTGCGCGATAATTTTCTGTATCAAGTTTCACTCTTACATAATCTGACTGATGTTTGTTTGCAACACGGTTCGCAAGATATTGAAGGGAATCAAGCGTCTGACCTCTTTTGCCGATCAAAATTCCCATGTTGTCGCCCTTCATATCAACATAAAGCGCGCCGTCTTCATCAATAGAAGATGTAATTTCTACTTCCATATTCATTGCTTTTAAAGTATCTTTTACAAACTGTTCTACATATTTAATTGTCTCATCTTCTACTTTTCCGAGATGCTCTCTTTTCTTTACGGAAGTCTGCTCTGCTTTTTTCTCTTTCTCAGGAGCTTCTTCTTTTTCAACTTTTTCTTCCCGTACAATTTCTTCTTTCACTGATGCGCTTTCTTCTTTCACATCATCTTCTGTTGAAAAATCTTCTGTTACGGGAGTCTCTCTTATCGTCTCTTCAACAGCTTTCAAAAACGCTTCCTCTTCTTTATCTTCCTTTTTCCACGCTTCGATCACTGCCTGTTTCATGCCGATTCCAAGAAAACCTGCGCTTCCTTTTTCAATCACATTATATTCAATTCTGTCGCTTGTAACGCCTAACTGAATCATTGCCTCTGTAATTGCATCATCTAAAGTTTTTGCAGATACTCTGATACTACTTTTCATACCATTCATTCCTTTCCCGCAAACAGTTTATTTCTTTTTCTTATTATCTTGCTTTTCCGGAATTACTTCTTCTGTCTTTGCTCCGCTGTTATATCTGTTTACAAGATTTGCTTTTGAAGTAAGACTTCCCGGTTTTGCATTCTTTGCAAGTTCCTGTGCTTTCCTTATCTTCTCTTCCTTTTCGGCATCGATTGCTTTCCCCTTTGCCTTAGAAGTGGAAGACGTTCCTACATTTCGGGTACTCTTTGTTGCCATCTTATTGATTTCTTCCGCGGAAGTACCTTTTTTCTCTCGTTTCTTTTTCGCTTTTTCCTGATTTTCTTTTATAATATCGTCAATGCTTTTCTTTGCCAAATATTTATTAACGGCAAGCTGCTGAACACTTCGCACGGCCGCACTCGCTACCCAGTATAAACCAAGACCTGCCGGAAGTGTAAAACCGAATACAACGGAGATCAACGGCATTGTATAAGTCATTGTCTTCATAGAACTTGCCATCGGATTATCATCGCTTATCGCAGCTGCGCCTGCACCTGCCTGAGAAAGTTTTACACTGATAAACTGTGTCAAACCTGCAAGCACCGGAATAAGAACCGCAATGATGATTCCGCCGATAGAAGCCGCTGCCAAAGCATCTGTAAGAAGATTCCACGGATGCGCTCCGATATCAATTCCTAAGAAGTTGTTCAGATGAGAGACATCTGCCATCGTACTGTTTACAACACTCTCAAGATTCGGCATCTTATCGATCAATTCATTCCATGTAGATGTTTGGAACTTATACATTACTTCGATCAAGTTTCCGGCTTTCGAATAATCCATAGATTCTGCTCCCGGAACAAGACCTGTTGCCAAAGATTCGATAATTTTCTGATATCCTGACGTTGCCTGAATTTTCTCAACGAGAGGAAGATATACATTTCTTACTTTTGTAACATATTCCGGAATGTTCTGTACTACCGGATAAAGTCCGAAAAGAAATACGATCTGTAATAATGACGGAAGACATCCGCTCGACATCTTCAAACCGTACTTATCATAAACCATATTCATCTCTTCCTGCTGTTTCAGCATTGAAGCCTGATCCTTTTTATTTGCATATTTTTTCTGGATCTTCTGAATCTCAGGCTGCATCACAGCCGACATCTTTGTAAACTTCTGCTGTTTGATCGTAAGCGGAAGAAGGATCGTGTATACAATAATCGTAAATACGATGATCGCCACACCGATATTTTCAATTCCGATTGCGCTCAATGCATTGTAAATACCATTCATGACCTGACCTAACAGCCATGATACCTGCTTAATGATCGGCCAATCATAAATTCCTGCAGCCGACATTGCGAAAATTTCCATTACTTGTCCTCCTTAAGGTACCGGATCATACCCGCCTTTTGAAAATGGATTGCAGCGCAGGATTCTCCAGACGGTCAGTGCACCGCCCTTGATTGCACCATATTTTTCTATCGCCTCGATCCCGTACTGGGAACATGTGGGATAGTACTTACATGTGCTGTATCCTTTCAGACCGGATAAATACTTTCTGTAAAATCGGATCAGCCATAACATCACCCGCTTCATCCGCGCCACTTCCTTTTAATTATATATTTTATGAAGCTTTCCGAGGTGGATCAGTGCGCTATTAATTTCATGATAATTCTTTCCCTTCGCACTTGTTCTTGCAATTACAACTATATCCAGTCCACACCGGAAATGTTCTTCCGACAGTCTGTAACTTTCTCTGATCAGTCTCGTCAGATGATGTCTGACAACACTGTTTCCTACTTTTTTGCTTACTGATATACCTATTCGGTTTTCCTGAAGTCCATTTTCTAAAATGTACATAACAAGATAACTGTTTGCAAAAGATGTTCCCTTTTTATAAACATTCTGAAAATCTCTGTTTTTCTTTAAAGACTGGGAAAATTTCATTCAAAACCTCTTCTTCAGTCTGCCTGTGACTGCGTAATAAAAATAAATAGAAGAAAAGGCCACATATATGCGGCCTAAGCTGATAACTGTTTTCTTCCTTTTGCTCTTCTGGCAGCTAATACTTTTCTTCCGCCCGGTGTGCTCATTCTTGCTCTGAATCCGTGAACTTTAGCTCTGGATCTTTTCTTTGGCTGAAATGTCATTTTCATATCAAATACACCTCCTCTTTTCTGATATACTTTATAATAAAGTATTCACAATAATTAACGTTTTCTTTCTGTGTTTTTTCCAAATTTAACCTTTTCTTATTATATCTGAAAAAACACTGCTCTTAATTATAGTAAGAAAACCGCTATAAGTCAAGCAAAATCAAGGGTTTCATAGAAATATTTCTTCAAATTTATTAAAAAAATCTATTCCGAAGTGATTCTTAATTTATTGAAATTATTTTTACTTTTTTTTAAGTTATCCACAATTTGGGGAAAAATATTGTTTTTTGTGTGGATAACCTGTTAAAAACTTTGGGATAAGCTGTGGATAAGATTTATTTTTTTGAAAAAACGTTTATATTACGCATATTATTCTTGTGAATAAAGTTATACACATTATTTCTCATTGCCTAAGAACCGCTTTTGATGTAAAATGTAATAGAGAGATTTTGCCTTGATATCTCTCTATTCTATTGATTAGGAGTTACTTTTGATGAACATTGTAGAACAAAACTGGAATTTGATATTAAATAAGATGAAACTTGAATACTGCTCGTCCAATATTTCTTATACTACCTGGATCGCGCCTTTGACGGTTTATGAAGTGAAGGATAATACCGTCTATATCCTTGTCCAATTAAGGGCAAGTCTTGAACATATTGAAGAAAAATATCTTCTTCCTTTTAAAGTCTGCATTGCAGAAGTAACCGGGATTGAATTTGAAGTCGCTTTTGTTACAGATAATGAGACGGTTATTCAGGAGAAAAAGGAAAGCATTAATAAAAAGAACAGAGTGAACGCGATCTATGAAAAAGCAAACCTGAATCCGAAATATACTTTTGATACTTTCGTTGTAGGAAGCAACAATAACTTCGCGCACGCAGCTTCACTTGCAGTGGCGGAGTCTCCGGGAGAGATTTACAATCCTCTCTTTATATATGGAGGCGTTGGATTGGGCAAAACGCATCTTATGCATTCCGTTGCCCATTTCATACTTGCAAACGATCCGTCTAAAAAAGTGCTGTACGTTACAAGTGAAACATTTACAAACGAATTGATCGACGCGTTGAAAGCCGGTAAAACAGGCAGTGAACTTGCAATGACAAAGTTCCGTGAAAAATACCGGAATAACGACGTCCTTCTAATTGACGATATTCAGTTTATTATAGGAAAAGAAAGTACACAGGAAGAATTTTTCCATACGTTTAACCATCTTCATGTGTCAGGAAAACAGATCATTATCTCCAGTGATAAACCTCCAAAAGATATTGAGACACTGGAAGCCCGTCTTCGCACAAGATTTGAGTGGGGACTGATTGCCGATATTTCCTCGCCTGACTATGAGACAAGAATGGCAATTCTTAGGAAGAAAGAAGAACTTGACGGTCTTGAGAAATATCATATACCTGACGATGTTATGCAGTATATTGCTAATAATATCAAATCAAATATCCGTGAATTGGAAGGCTCTCTGAATAAGCTGATCGCTCTTTCTAACCTTGAGAATAAACCGATCGATATTCCACTTGCTGCAGAGGCTTTAAAAGATATGATTTCTCCTGACAATAACCGCGAGGTCACTCCGGAACTTATTATTGATATCGTATCTGAACATTTTAATATTCCTATTTCTGAATTAAAAGGAAAGAAACGTAATGCTGAAATCGTTCTTCCAAGGCAGATCATCATGTACCTTTGCCGTACTCTTACAGATACGCCGCTTAAAGCCATCGGAGCAATTCTCGGAGGAAAGGACCATGCTTCTGTCAACCACGGCGTTAAGAAGATTGAGAACGAATTGAAAACAGACGAAGCTCTTAACAATACAGTTAACATTATAAAAAAGAAGATAAATCCAATTTAATTGTGGATAACTATGTAGATTATTATGGAAAACAATGGGAAAAGATGTTAATAACATAAAATCGCTTTTTTAAGGCTCAGATTTATTCCCACACTTTCCTCATCGTTTCAACTTGAAACCCACACAGTTATCACAAGCTGAAAACCTTGATTTTTCAAGGGGTTGAGACAGTTTTCAACTTATTCACAGCCCCTAATACGACGACTGCGGAATTGATTTTATATAAATACATATAATTTCGCGTGCGTTAGACTTTTCCACACAGAGCGAAAGGAGTTACTTTTTTCATGAAAATTATATGCACAAAACAAAACCTGTCTAAAGGAGTCAGCATTGTATCTAAAGCAGTTCCATCAAAAACAACAATGCCGATTCTCGAATGTATTTTAATAGACGCATCAACAGACATTATTAAACTGACTGCAAATGATATGGAGCTTGGAATCGAAACGTCTATAGACGGGGAAATTATTGAACGCGGAATTTTGGCATTGAATGCAAAAATATTTGCAGAGATTGTAAGAAAGCTCCCTGACAATGAAGTGATTATAGAAACACAGGGAGATAATCAAACGCTTATCGTATGTGGGAAAGCGAAATTTAAAATCGCGTCACAGCCGGGAGATGATTTCTCGTACCTGCCGAATATTGAGAAAGATGACTTTATTACCGTTTCAGAATTTACGTTGAAGGAAGTGATCCGGCAGACGATCTTTTCAATCGCAGACAGCGATACGAATAAGATGATGACAGGAGAGCTTTTTGAGATCGAGGACAATATACTGAAAGTTGTATCTCTTGACGGACACAGAATTTCAATTCGAAAGATAGAACTGAAAGATTCTTATGCTCCTAAGAAAGTAATCGTTCCAGGTAAGACACTTCAGGAAATCAGTAAGATTATAGGCGGGGAATCAAATGCAGATGTAGACATTTCGTTTACAAAGAATCATATCGTTTTCGAATTTGAAAGGACGATCGTTGTATCACGACTGATCGAAGGAGAATATTTCCGAATCGATCAGATGCTTTCAAGCGATTATGAAACAAAAGTAAAAATAAATAAAAGAGAGCTGCTGGATTGTATCGACAGAGCTACTTTGCTGATCAAAGAGGGAGATAAAAAACCGTTGATTATCGATATAAGAGATGAATCGATGGAGTTTAAGATCAAATCTCAGGTTGGTTCGATGGATGATGAAATTATGTGTATCAAAGAAGGGAAGGATCTTCTTATCGGATTTAACCCGAAATTTTTGATCGATGCTCTTCGTGTAATTGATGATGAAGAGGTAGATCTTTATTTCATGAATGCAAAAGCGCCGTGCTTCATAAAGGATGAGACGCAGAGTTATATTTATCTCATTCTTCCTGTGAATTTTAATGCAGCGGTATAATATAAAAGGAGTAAAATATGGAATTGTTTCATTTGAGAGCCGGAGAAGAATTCATCCGGCTCGGACAGGTTTTAAAAGCAGCCGGTTTTGTTGAAAACGGCGGACAGGCAAAAGAGGTTATACAGGAAGGACTCGTCAGTGTAAACGGAGAAGTTGAGACAAGAAGAGGAAGGAAACTTTATCCGAATGATGTTGTATCTTTTGAAGAAGATGAATTGACAGTTCAAAAATAAAAATCCTGTATGAAAGGAATTAGAAACGGAATTGCAAGTCAAATCCGTACATTGAAAAAAAGATAAAAAACGTGTAAAATAAATTAGATGGGAAAGTTATGATTATCAAGTCTTTGAAGCTTAAAAATTACAGAAATTATGATCTTCTTGATCTTACGTTTGATCCGAAGACAAATATTCTGTATGGTGATAACGCTCAGGGAAAAACGAATATACTGGAAGCTCTGTATTTATCGGGAACGACGAAATCCCACAGGGGAACGAAAGACAGAGATGTCATTCAGTTCGGGTATGATGAGTCACATATAGAGACGATTATTGAAAAGCGGAAAATAGATTTTCAGATCGATATGCATTTGAAAAAAAACAGTCCGAAAGGGATTGCTATTGATAAAGTTCCGATCAGGAGAGCAGGGGAATTGTTTGGAATTGTTCATTTTGTGTTTTTTTCCCCGGAGGATCTTAATATCATAAAAGAAGGTCCGGCAGGAAGAAGAAGATTTATTGATCTGGAACTTTCACAGCTTGATAAAATTTATCTTAATAATCTTTCTAACTATAATCGGATCATCAATCAGAGAAATTCCTTGTTAAAAGATATATACGGACAGAAAAATCTGATAGAGACATTGGATATATGGGATATGCAGCTTGCAGAATATGGCAGGAAGATTTTAGAGCGTCGTCAGGAATTTGTCAAAGAGGTAAACGGCATTATTTCGGATATTCATTATAAGCTTACCGGAGGAAAAGAGCGGATTACTTTGACGTATGAGAGCAGTCTTGGAAATATGACGTTCGAAGATGCGTTAAACAAATACAGAGAACGGGATCTGCGTATGAAAAGTACGACGGCAGGTCCTCACAGAGACGATATTTGTTTCACGACAGATACGGGATTGGATATCAGAAGATTCGGATCGCAGGGACAGCAGAGAACAGCGGCGTTATCGCTGAAATTATCGGAAATCGAACTTGTAAAAAAAGAGCTGAACGATACGCCGATCTTACTTCTTGACGATGTATTGTCTGAATTGGATAAACATCGGCAAAACTATTTATTAGATAGTATCGACGATGTACAGACGATCATAACGTGTACAGGTTTAGATGAGTTTGTCAATCACAGATTTTCTATTAATAAGATATTTCACATAAAGAACGGACATGCAGTAAATGCAAATTAGGAGGGTATTACATGGGTGCATCAAGTACAGAATTTGACGCGGAATACGGGGCGGATCAAATCCAGATTTTGGAAGGTCTTGAAGCCGTAAGAAAAAGGCCGGGTATGTATATCGGCAGTACTTCGACGAGGGGACTTCATCATCTTGTATATGAGATCGTAGACAATTCCGTAGACGAGGCATTGGCGGGATATTGTGATGAAATACAGGTAAATATCAATAAAGATAATTCCATTACAGTATGCGATAATGGAAGAGGAATTCCGGTAGGCATCAACCACAAAGCAGGACTTCCGGCAGTTGAGGTTGTATTTACTGTACTTCATGCAGGTGGAAAATTCGGCGGAGGAGGGTACAAAGTATCCGGAGGACTTCACGGAGTAGGTGCGTCTGTAGTAAATGCTCTTTCTGAGTGGCTTGAAGTAGAAATTTATCATGAAGGTCAGATTTATAAACAGCGTTATGAGAGAGGAAAGGTTGTATATAAATTAAAAACGATCGGCGAATGCGAACCTGACAGAACAGGGACAAAAGTAACATTTTTACCTGACGCAGAAATCTTTGATGATACGATTTTTGATTATGATACGCTGAAACAGCGTTTCAGAGAGATGGCGTTTTTAACAAAAGGTCTTAAGATCGTATTAAGAGACTGGCGCGAGGAAGAATTAAGAGAGCACACATTCCATTATGAAGGCGGAATTAAAGAATTTGTCACATATTTGAATAAAAGTAAGACGCCGCTTTATGAGCAGATTATTTACTGTGAAGGAATGAAAGACGGCGTTGCAGTGGAAATTGCAATGCAGCATAACGATTCTTACAGTGAAAATACTTATGGATTTGTAAATAATATTACAACGCCGGAGGGCGGTACACATATCGAAGGATTCAGAGGGGCTCTCACAAAGACGTTTAATGATTATGCAAGAAAGAACAGGCTTTTAAAGGACAGTGAGCCGAATCTTTCAGGAGATGATATCAGAGAAGGTCTTACTGCGATTGTAAGCGTAAAGATAGAAGATCCTCAGTTTGAAGGTCAGACGAAGCAAAAACTCGGAAACAGTGAGGCGAGAGGAGCTGTAAACAGTATTCTTTCTTCACAGTTGGAAATTTTCTTAGAACAGAATCCGAGTGTTGCAAAGATTACAGTTGAGAAATCTGTGATGGCACAGCGTGCAAGGGAAGCCGCGAGAAAAGCGAGAGATCTTACAAGAAGAAAATCTGCATTAGAAGGAACTTCTCTTCCGGGTAAGCTTGCCGATTGTTCGGATAAAGATCCCGTAAATTGTGAGATATACATCGTAGAGGGAGATTCTGCCGGTGGTTCTGCAAAGACGGCGAGGGATCGTGCGACACAGGCAATTCTTCCGCTGAGAGGAAAAATTTTGAATGTAGAGAAGGCTCGTCTTGATAAGATTTATGCAAATGCAGAGATCAAAGCAATGATCACTGCTTTTGGAACAGGAATTCATGATGATTTTGATATTTCAAAATTAAGATATCATAAGATCATTATTATGACCGATGCCGATGTAGATGGCGCGCATATCAGTACATTACTGCTTACATTCCTTTATCGGTTTATGCCGGATCTGATTAAAGAAGGATATGTGTATCTTGCACAGCCGCCTCTTTATAAACTTGAGAAAAATAAAAAAGTCTGGTATGCATACAGCGATGAAGAATTGAATCAGATTCTTACAGAAGTCGGAAGAGACAGCAATAATAAGATACAGCGTTATAAAGGTTTGGGAGAGATGGATGCAGATCAGCTTTGGGAGACAACAATGGATCCTGAACATAGAATTCTTCTTCGTGTAACGATGGATGAAGAGACATCATCTGAATTAGATCTGACATTTACGACCCTTATGGGAGATAAGGTAGAACCAAGACGCGAATTCATAGAAGAAAATGCAAAATACGTTAAAAATTTGGATATATAACACTTTACAGCGACGATCACAGAACCTTAGAGGGAATGAAAATAAATTCATTTATTTTCATGTCATATAAGGGGCGTATGGTTTGGCATTGGAAATGCCAAACCAGTAAGAAAATCGAGGAACGAAGATTTTCTTACTGGATCGGAGCGAAAGAGAAGGAAATAAAATGAATTCTATGGATTGGAAATCAGTAAAAAGGAGATAAAGAATGGAAGATAATATTTTTGACAAAATCCATGAGGTCGATTTGAAAAAGACGATGGAAACTTCCTACATTGATTATGCGATGAGCGTTATTGCGGCGCGAGCGCTTCCTGATGTAAGAGACGGATTGAAGCCTGTGCAAAGAAGAATTCTGTATTCCATGATCGAACTGAACAATGGTCCGGATAAACCGCATCGTAAATGTGCGCGTATCGTCGGTGATACAATGGGTAAATATCATCCGCATGGAGATAGTTCTATTTATGGCGCGTTAGTAAATCTCGCGCAGGAATGGTCAACGCGATACCCGCTTGTTGACGGTCACGGAAACTTCGGTTCGGTGGACGGAGACGGAGCTGCCGCGATGCGTTATACGGAGGCTCGTTTAAGTAAGATTTCAATGGAAATGACAGCGGATATCAACAAAGATACTGTTGATTTTGTACCGAACTTTGATGAGACAGAGAAAGAGCCGGTTGTACTTCCGGCAAGATTTCCGAATCTTCTTGTAAATGGAACTTCAGGAATTGCAGTCGGTATGGCGACGAATATTCCGCCTCATAATCTTCGGGAAGTAATCGGTGCTGTTGTAAAGATCATTGACGATCAAATTGATGAAAACGGAGAAACTACGATTGAAGACATCCTTCAGATCATTAAGGGACCGGATTTCCCTACGGGAGCTGAAATACTTGGTACAAGAGGAATTGAAGAAGCATACAGAACAGGTCGTGGAAAGATCAGAGTAAGAGCTGTGACGGACATTGAACCGATGCAAAACGGAAAGAACAGAATTATCGTTACAGAACTTCCTTTCATGGTAAACAAAGCGCGTCTTATAGAGAAAATTGCAGAACTTGTAAGAGATAAAAAGATTGACGGAATTACAGACTTAAGCGATCAGTCAAGCAGAGAAGGGATGCGTATCTGCATTGAACTTCGCCGTGATGTGAATCCGAATGTTATTTTGAATCAGCTTTATAAGCACACACAACTTCAGGATACATTTGGTGTGATCATGCTTGCACTTGTCAATAATGAACCGAAAGTTATGAATATTCTTGATATGTTGAAATATTATTTGACGCATCAGGAAGAAGTTGTTACAAGAAGAACAAAATATGATCTGAATAAGGCGGAAGAAAGAGCTCATATTTTGCAGGGATTATTGATTGCTTTGGATAATATTGATGAAGTAATCAAGATCATTCGCGGATCAAAAAATGTTCAGGAAGCAAAGGCAGAGTTGATTGCAAGGTTTGATCTGTCGGAAGCACAGGCACAGGCAATCGTAGACATGCGTCTGAGAGCTCTTACAGGTTTGGAAAGAGAAAAACTGGAAGCAGAATACGCAGAATTGATGAAAAAAATCGAAGAATATCGTGCGATTCTTGCTGACAGAAAACTGCTTCTCGGAGTGATCAGAAAAGAAATTCTTATCATTTCCGAAAAATACGGAGATGATAGAAGAACCCAGATCGGTTATGATGAATTTGATATTTCGATGGAGGATTTGATTCCACGAGAAAATGTTGTCATTACTGTGACAAATATGGGTTACATTAAGCGTATGAGCATGGATACCTTCAAGAGCCAGAACCGGGGAGGCAAAGGAATCAAAGGAATGCAGACGCTTGAAGAAGACTTTATAAGAGAATTGTTTGTTACAACAAGTCACCATTATATTATGTTCTTCACAAATAAAGGGCGTGTGTACAGACTGAAAGCATATGAGATACCGGAAGCAGGAAGAACTGCAAGAGGCACGGCTGTGATTAATCTGCTGCAGCTTATGCCGGATGAGAAGATTACCGCGACAATTCCGATCAAAGAGTATGAAGATGGAAAATATCTGTTTATGGCAACAAAGAAAGGTCTTGTGAAAAAGACTCCGATTCAGGACTATATGAATGTGAGAAAAACAGGACTTGCGGCGATTTCTCTCCGTGAAGATGATCTTTTGATCGAAGTCAAAGTAACGGACAATGATCAGGACATTCTTCTAGTGACAAAATATGGACAATGTATCCGCTTTAATGAAAAAGACGTTCGTTCTACAGGCCGTGTGTCTATGGGCGTCAGAGGTATGAATTTAGGGGATAATGACGAAATCATCGGTATGCAGATGAGCAGTCAGGGAAAAGATATTTTAATTGTTTCGGAAAAAGGTATGGGAAAACGTACAAGCATGGAAGAATTTACGAAACAAAACCGCGGCGGAAAAGGTGTGAAATGTTATAAGATCACAGAAAAGACCGGAAATGTAGTCGGAATGAAAGCTGTGGATGAAGAAAGTGAAATCATGATTATCAATACAGAAGGAATCGTGATTCGAATGAAATGCTCTGATATTTCTCAGTATGGGCGAATTACATCAGGAGTAAAACTGATTAATCTTCCGGAACGCGAAACAGTGGCAAGCGTGGCAAAAGTAAGAACTGCATCAGCAGAGATCGATGGAGAAGAAGTCGAGATTAAAGAGGAAGATGACACTGTGGAAAATATAGCTGAAAATGCAGTGGATAAGTCAGAAGATAACACGGAAGAAGATGTGGAAAACAAATAAAAACAGAGGAATTATTGTTGATAAACAGTAAGGGTTATGTGAAAAAGACTGATGAGGAAATCTTGTCAGTCTTTTTTTCATAGCGACGAGCCAAAGTCAGGACTTGCCCGAGACCTTGGTGACCGCTTATAATCCCGGAATGTGCTTTTTAGACTTCATGCGATTTGACTTATAACAGTTTGTACTTAAGGATATAAACAGAAGAGTGGAATAAAGAGTTTTATGTGAGAATAAAATAGAGTCATAGAAAAGTAGCGGAAAGGAAGAGAGAAAACTGGGAAGAAAAATTTTATCCGCAGCAGTGAATTTTATCGTTCGTGCAGTGGTAGGAATGGCGCTTATTTTTTTTATAAACCAGTATGTGATTCCACCTGAATCTTCAATTAATGTGGGTTTGAATGCAGTTTCCTTTTTGACATCCGGAATGCTTGGAATTCCTGGGGTTGGACTGCTTTATGGGATTGTTTGCTATCAAGTTTTGTGAGATTTTTACAAAAAACGGCAGATTTGAAATTTGTTATAGACAAAATAAAATCTGCTGTTTATAATGCATTTTACCGGCAGAGATCAACTGCTGACAGATCTGTTTTTGAGGGAAAACAGATCTTCAAAAATCCGGGAATCATAAGACCGGATATCGTATATTTTTATTCGTGCTGTGCGGTTCGCAGCAAAATTCAAATTATGGAAAAAGAAAAGAGTAAACATACAGCGGGAAATTTTTTAGTCTGTGATGTGCAGGAAGAATATGCAGAATACTTATTAAGCATATTAGTGAAACATTTTGGAATAAGATTTCAATTCCATTTTTTCAGTGACATTCAGAAAGTCGTAGAATTTGGAAAACATGAGGAAATAGAAGTTCTTTTTATTGCAGAAGAGTGTTATTCGGCTGTGAAAGAATATGTAAAAGCAAGTAAGACGTTCCTCTTGTCAGAAAGTGTAAAAAGACAGGGAGAAGCGGGAGAAACAGTCGTATTTCGATATCAGTCTGCAGCAAAAATTCTCAAGATCATTCAGGCAGAAACAGGAAAGATCGGAAACGGAAGATTAGAAAGAGCAGGAATAAGAACAGGAGAAAAAAGAACCGTAGAACGAAGAGCAGAAGAAGGAAGCACAGAAAGCGAAAGAAGAAAAGTTGTAAAGGAGATTTTGGATAAATGTGAAGAGACAGAAGAAAAAAGAACAGAGGATGTGAGAAAGCATGAAGAAACTTTCGAAAAGACAGAGAAATATGCAGTAGAAGGGAACATGTCTCAAAAAGGGAAAAAAAGGATAAGGGATGAACCTGACGTAAAAGGTCTGATTGGAGTTTATTCACCGATACACCGAATTGGAAAAACAGAGTTTGCTCTTTGCCTGGGAGAAAAAATAGCAGAAAAAGTTCCGGTTCTTTATATCAACATGGAAGGATATTCGGGAAATGATTTTTATTTTCAAAACGGGAAGAATCAGGATCTGGGAGATCTTTTGTATTATTTAAAGCAGGAACGTGTGGATTATGGACTAAAAACAAGTTTGATGACCGGACAATATGAGAAGCTGGATTATATTATGCCGATTGCAAATGAAAAAGATCTGCGGGAAGTGACGAAGGAAGAATGGCTCACGTTTTTAGATACAATCATGGAGCAATGTATTTATCAAACGGTTATTCTTGATTTGGGAGATTGCATATTAGGACTTTATGAAATATTAAAAAGGTGCGACCGTGTTTATACTCCGTTTATTCAAGATGAGATTTCTATGGCAAAGATGCGGCAATATGAAGAAAATCTGAAAGCGTCGGGATATTCAGATGTGTTGAAACATACGGTAAAACGACGAATGAGGGTGAAGTGAAAAAGATGATATCGACAGAAATATTATATGAGCAGGTTATGTGTCGAATGGATATGACGAAGGAAACAAATGAAGAGGAACTCCAGGAAATAATCAGAGTGGTATTGGAAGAAGAGGCGAAAAAGGAATTTATTTCCTTGAACGAAAAGATCAGGCTGAGCAGGGAATTGTTTAATGCTTTTCGGAGACTGGATATATTGCAGGATTTAATTGAAGATGACAGTGTTACAGAAATTATGGTGAATGGGACAGAAAATATATTTTACGAAAGGGAGGGAAAATTATACCGGACAAACAGGCATTTCTTTTCTGAGGCAAGATTGTGTGATGTGATACAGCAGATCGTAGGAGAGGCAAATCGATATGTAAATGAAACCTCCCCTATAGTTGATGCAAGGCTGGCAGATGGGTCCCGCGTCAATGTTGTTCTAAAACCGGTAGCCGTCAATGGTCCGATTATGACGATCAGAAAATTTCCGTCAGAAGCGATCAGGATGAAAGATTTGATCAAAATGGGAAGTTTGACTGAGGAGGCAGCAGAATTTATAAGAAAAGCTGTTTGTTCAAAATATAACATTTTTGTGAGCGGAGGAACAGGAGCAGGGAAAACTACTTTTCTGAATGCAATGTCAGATTTTATTCCGAAAGAAGAGAGGATTATTACGATAGAAGATAATGCGGAACTCCAGATTCAGGGAGTAGAGAATCTTGTCAGGCTGGAAGCCAGAGAAGCTAATCTTGAAGGAGAAGGTGCGGTTACTATCAGAGATCTGATTAAATCAGCGTTAAGGATGCGTCCTGACAGGATTATAGTCGGTGAAGTAAGAGGAGATGAAACGGTTGATATGATCTCGTCTGCAATGTTGAACGGACACAGCGGTTCTATGTCAACAGGACATGCCAATAATCCGTCTGATATGCTTCACAGAATTGAAACAATGATGATGATGGGAATCGATCTTCCTCTTCATGCAATCCAAAGACAGGTTGCATCAGCGCTTGATTTAATTATTCATCTCGGACGATTGAGGGACAAGACAAGGAAGGTCCTTATGATCGAAGAAATACTGGGATATGAAGACGGGAAAATAAGGACAAAAACATTATATGAATTTAAGGAGATGGGAATGGAAGATGAAAAAATTAAAGGAAGCCTTATGAAGGTCGGTGATCTTGAAAATAGAGGAAAACTTATGGCTGCAGGATATTAAAAAAACGGACTTTCTTTTTTTAATTGTGAAATCTACCGCTGTTTGTATTTTGATCGCATATATATTTTACGGATCGATCTTATCGGCGCTGTTTTTGCTTCCGGTATGGATTTTATATACAAGAGACGGACTTTATGATCTGTGTCGTAAGAAGAAACAAGAATTCAGAATTCAATTCAGAAATGCGATTCAGGCGATGGGAGCAGCTTTAAAAGTCGGATATTCGGTAGAAAATGCAATAAGAGAAGCAGAAAAAGATCTGGCTTCGATGTATGAAGAAGATGTACGGATCAGAAAAGAGTACAGAAAAATGGTACATCAGCTTGACATGAAAATGGCAGCCGTCAATGTAATGGAACAATTTTCCGAGCGGATGAAGCAGGAAGATACTTCGGATTTTGTAACCGTGTTTTCATCTGCAAAAGCAAGCGGAGGGGACAGCATTGCAATTATAAGAAATGCAGTGAAGATGATTAGTGAAAAAATCGAGACAGAACAGGAAATACAGACAATGATTGCTTCAAAGAAATTAGAATTTGAAATTATGTGTTCTGTACCGTTCTTTATTATCTTGTATATGAAGGTGACATTTGGAGAATTTTTAAACGTTTTATATGGAAATATTTTTGGGATAAGTTTTATGACAATATGTCTGATCGTCTATATGGGGGCATATCGCTTTGGAAAAAAAATCATCCGTATTGAGGTGTAAGGTTGGAAAGGAAAAAATGAAAGGAAGAAAAATAAAATACTTTTTCCGTGAGAATCCGGTTTACGTTAAAGCAGGACTTCTTGCAGCAGCCGCAGTTTTTATATTTTCATGTGTCTATATTTATGATAATGGAAAGAAGATAGAAAAAGATGCGGAAGGGCGGGAAATATTAAGGCGAAGTAAGGACGGCAATGAAGAATCGAGAAGGATGCAGGTAAAGATTGATGACAGGAAAGAAGAAATTAATCTTTCAGTTTCAGGAGAAAAATATGATGAAGAAGAGTTGAAACAGGCATTTTCAATGGCAAAAGAAGAAGTGGAAAAAGCTGCGCTTGGCGATAATAAAACATTCGATGAAGTAAGAAAAGATTTGAATTTAATTACTTCTCTTCCTGAAAAAAAGATGACGGTTTCGTGGGAACTTGATCATTATGACGTCATAGACGTCCAAGGTCATATACGTCAGGATAAACTGGAAGAAGAAGGAACACTAGTAAAGCTTACGGCTATTTTAACTTATGAAGATCAAAAAGAAATACATGAGTTTTATGCGAAAGTATTTCCGCCGAAATCAGATCGTACAGAAGAGGAATTAAGGCAGCTTAAGGAAGAAATCAAAAAAGCGGATGAACAGACGAAAACGGAAGATTATCTGATTTTGCCGGATAAAGTAAACGGGAAAAAAGTTTTGTGGGAATACGGCGTTCAAAAAAGGGCGTATGGAATTCTTGTTATGGGGATTGGTTTTGCTGCTTTTCTTGTCGTATCCTCAGAGCAAAAAATGAAAGAAGAAAAGAAGAAAGCAATCAAGCAGATGAAGATGGACTACCCTCACATTATTAATAAATTTAATCTGTATATCAGATCAGGAATGACAATCAGAAGAGCATGGTTTCAAATTGCTGAAGAATATGAGAAAAAGCAAAGGGAGAAAGAGCAAGTATCCGGTAAGATATGCGGAAGAAAGAAAGCCTATGAGGAAATGATTATTACAATGTACCAGATCAGAGGAGGCGCTTCAGAAGGAGAATGCTATGAGGAGTATGGGACAAGATGTGATTTGTCAGAATATCGAAAATTCGGAATGATGTTATCACAGAATCTAAGAAAAGGAACAAAAGGTCTTACAGAACTGCTTGCAAGAGAAGGAGCGGACGCATTTGAACAACGAAAAAATACAGCGAAAAAAACAGGAGAAGAAGCGGGAACAAAGTTGATGATTCCATTGTTTATTATGTTGATTATTGTGTTTGCGATTGTGATCGTTCCTGCATTTTTTTCAATTCAAATATAACTCAAAGTGTTTTGGTGAGATCCAAGCGTATACAAATCTAAGAAAAAGAATGAAAGAGCAGATGAGATTGATAGAAGGGAGAAAAGTATGGAAAAGACGATGATGAAAATGACGAGTTATTTTGTTTCATACAAAAGAAGATCAGGAGAAAAAATCCGAAGATTTTTCAGAAATAAGAAATATGTTTCGGGCGTGACAGTTATAGAACTTGTCCTGATTTTAGTAATTGTAATTGCTTTGCTGCTGATATTTAAAACAGAGCTGATCAATCTGATTCATTCGATTTTTGACAAGATCACATCTGAAAGTTCGGGCATCTGATCGGAAAGAGAAAATATGAAAAGAAAGAAAGCGGAAATCACGGCGTATTTAAGTCTTACGTTTATCCTTTTAGTTTCTTTTTTATTCGGGATTGTTGAAATCACTGTAATACAGACTGAAAAGAATTTGAGTCGTGTCTGTGCGGATGGAGCTGTATTTTCTATATTTGGAGAATATGAGAGGACAATGCTTGAAAAGTATCACATATTCGGGATTGACGGAAGCTATGGAACAGGAAATTTCAGTGAAGATCATCTGATTGGAAGAATGCATTATTACAGTGATAGAAATATAGATTACGAAATAGATCGTATTCAATATCTTACAGATAACAAAGGACAGTCATTCAGAGAACAGGTTCTTGCATATATGGAGCAAAAATATGGAATAGAACTTATTGAAAATCTGACAGGGTTAACAGCAAGATGGGAAGAAGAACAGATACAAGGAGAGGAAATTAAACAGACGGAAGAATCAATACTGGATGATTTTGAAGAAATAAAAGAATCAGCACAGCCAGAAAGTAGTGAAGAAGGACAAGAGGAATCAGAACAAGGAGATATGGAACAAGAGGTGTTAGAAGACAATCCTTTTCAATGTCTGGAACAGATTGAACAAACGGGAATTTTATCCGTTGCCATGCCGCGGAATATGACGCTTTCGGGACGTCAGATTAATCTTGATTTGCAGGCTTCTAAACGAAGCCTGCAGAAAGGAAGAGGGGAATTTCCGGCACGGCAGAATACAGATGGGATAGAAGAAAGATTGCTGTTCAATGAATATATTATGAAAAATTTTTCTCAGGCTTCCACTGAAGAACAAGAGGATCGTGAAAATAACAGAGATGAAGAATATGCAAGATCTTTAGATTATGAAATCGAATATATTCTTTCAGGGAAAGCATCTGATAAAGAAAATCTGGAAAATGTTGTAACGAAAATATTTTTTATCAGAATGGCTGCAGATTATGTTTATCTTATGGGAGATTCTGTAAAACAGTCTGAGGCTATGGCAATGGCAGTAACAATTACGACATTGTTGTTAATCCCTGAAGCTGCAGATGTTGTGAAACAGTTAATATTGCTGGCATGGGCGGCAGGGGAAAGCGTAATAGATATAAGGACACTTCTTTCAGGATGCCGAGTACCTCTTATTAAAACAGAAGATACATGGCAGCTTACTCTTACATCTTTGTTTATATTAGGAACAAATGAAGACAGTATATCGGGAGAAGATACAGAAAATGGAATTACATATAAAGATTATCTGAGAGCATTTTTGTTTTTACAGTCTGAAGATGAGATTACGATGCGGACGATTGATCGGATAGAAGAGAATATGCGGTCGGAATTCCAAGTTGAAAAGTTTAAAGCAGATCAATGTGTGACGAAATGTGGAATCAAAAACAGCGTAGAAATATTTGGAAACCTTACCTATACGTTCCCATCTTATTATGGATATGAATAGGTTATCTTCGGTGCAGATGCCCTTTCTCTCTCCCGCATTCCCTCGTGCGGAAAATATCTTATAAAAAACGAAAAAAATGAAAGGAAAAAGTCGGTTGCGATGAGTAAATACAATACGAATAAAAATAAAATCTTGGTACGATCTGAAAGGGCATCTGCACCGAAGATAACAGGAAAACAAGAAGGAAGTATTACGATTGAAGCAGCTTTTGCCGTTCCACTGTTTCTCTTTGCAGTACTTTGTCTGATTTGGATAATAGAGATACAAAGTATTAAAATCGGAATAAAAAACGCCGCTTACAGCGCCGCTAAAAGTGCGGCAGAAGATACGGCAGTCATCCCGGTATTAAATACAGTGAAGTTAAAGTCAGATATGATTCGGTCGCTTGGAAAAGAAAAAATAGATCAAAGCATTCTTGCAGACGGAAGTGATGGAATTTCCTGTTGGAGTTCGTATTTGTCTCCTGCAACAGGAGAAATGAATATCCATGTTCGATATGCGGTAAAAATACCGATTCCCTTATTCGGAAATCCGTCAGCAAAAATGGAGACAAAATTCCGTATTCATGGATGGACGGGGTATGGGAATAGAGAAGGAACCCAAAATTCTGAAGTTGTTTATATAACAGAGAAACAATCTGTTTATCATGAAGATTACCACTGTTCTTATTTACAGTTATCTATTCGATTTGTACCGTATGATCAACTGGATAAAATACGTAACGAAGACGGAGGAATGTATCGCGCATGTGAAAAATGTGTATATGGCAGTGCATCGGCAGGGGTATACATTACTGAAAATGGAAATAAATATCATAATTCCTTAGGATGCAGTGGATTAAAAAGAACGATTAAAGCTGTGAAAAAATCAGAAGTAGAAGGATTAGGAGGGTGTTCCAGGTGTTCGGGAAGATAAATATAGTGGATTTCATATTGGAGAATGGATGGAACTTGTGTCAGATTGCATTTTTCCTTTATTTGATCGTACTTAGCTGTATGGATATGAAAAAGACTCAGGTGCATTTAGGATTTTTATTATCAGGAATTTTATTGGCGATTTTAGGTGGTATGTGTGAAAGAAGTGTAACTATAGTTGAAATTATTTTAGGCGCAGTGACAGGTGTTTTGTTTCTTTTATTAAGCAAGTTGACGGAGGAAGCTTTTGGTTATGGGGACAGTATCCTGATTTTTATCACAGGTATTTTTATTGGCTTTTGGAATCTTATAACTGTTCTTTTTATTGCGTTCTTTTTAGCAGGGGGATTTTCGATTTTTATGCTTCTGAAAATGAAATTTCACAGAAAATCAAAATTTCCATTTATCCCATTTATCATGGCAGCGTATGCGGGAGGAATGATTTTCGGTGGATATTAAAAAAGAAAAATGGGTAAAAGGAAGTTCTGTCATTGAGATGTCATATATCATGCCACTGTTATTCAGTCTTTTCGTAATTATTATAAATACATCGTTCTATTATCATGATAAGGCAATCATAGGAGGAGCAGCAATCGAAACAGCGGCGGCAGGAGCGCAGTTGGCAAGAAGGTCTGAGGAAAATTGTGATATGGAAACGCTTTTTCAGCAGCGGATCTATGGCAAATTAATATATATGACAGATGTTAATGTGAAAATAGAAGTGATAAAGAATGAAGTGCAAGTATCAGCAGAAGCTGAAAGAGGGTTTATGAAAATAAAAGTGAGACGAAAGGCTAACATTGTTATCCCAGAGAAAAAAATAAGATTGTTGAAGTAATGTATTCATGTTGAAAAATAAATCGGAGTAAAAGAAAAATGAAGATAATCTATCAAAACGAGTGGGATTATACAAATATCCATGTTGATCTTCCGATACCGTATGAGGAAGATTATCAGGTCAAGATGATTAATTATAATGAGATCAGTGGACTGTTGCCTGTACATGGTATTGGAAAAAACGGTCAGAGCAGATATACATTTCGGCTGGAAAATGGGATGAGTATGGATAAGATTTATGAGGAAGAAGAAATGAGGGGCGAAGAAATAGAAGAGTTTATAGATCAGCTTTTTGATATTGAAGAACGGATAAAAGCGCTTTTTCTGAATCCAAATCATATTATTCTTGATCCGAAACTAATATTTAAAAAGGAAAATAAGTATTATTTCTGCTATCTTCCGATTATAAGACAAGATAACGAAAAAACGATATGCAGATCTTTTCATGAGCTGACGGAATATTTTGTGAAACGTCTTGATTACAAAGACACACAAGGGGTGGCTTTTGTTTTAAAAATGCATCGGGAAACATTAAAAGAACATTGTGATCTCAAGAAGTTGACAGAGGAATGTAAGAAGGACCGAATGACACAGGCAGAGGAGCTGAAACGCAAAAGAACGAAAATCGAAGATACGGAGGAATCTATTTCAGAAAAATTGATTTTTTCTCCGGGAGAAGAGCTAAGAAGCGGGAGAAAAGAAACAGAAATATGCCATGAAGAACAAAGTTATATGAAAGGAAAATCAGTAAAAAGAATAGTCGAAAAAATAAAAGGTGACAGATGGGGAAGTTGGGATGATCTGATTATCGAAATAGATGGACAGAGCACATCGGGTATTCTATAATTAAAAATAAATTGAAGGAAATCATAGAAAAGAGGACTTGATGTGAGAAGAAGATCAGAAGCTTTATGTACAACAGTGTTGATTGTTATTAATGTTGCGGTATTTTTAATATTATCGATGCTGGGGAATACGGAAGATGCGGTATTTATGCTGCACCATGGAGCGATGTATGAACCGTTAGTTACAGAAGGACAGGAATATTACCGGCTTTTTACATGTATGTTTCTGCATTTTGGAATTACACATTTGATGAATAATATGGTAATGCTTGGTGCGCTTGGCTGGAATCTTGAAGTTGAGATTGGAAAGATCCGGTTTATTATCATTTATTTTATCAGCGGACTCGGCGGAAATATTCTTTCTTTAATCGCAGGAATCTCCGCCGGAGAAGCTGTAGTTTCTGCCGGAGCATCAGGGGCTGTTTTTGGTTTAATGGGAGCGCTTCTTTATGTAGTAATTGCAAACAGAGGAAGATTAGGAAGGCTTTCGGGCAGAGGAATGATTTTTATGGTCATTCTGAGTCTCTATTTTGGATTAACAAGCAGCGGAGTTGATAATATGGCTCATATCGGTGGTTTGATATGCGGATTTTTCCTGGTGGTTATTTTATACAGACCGAAAAAAGTGTATTATAACGAATACGATAGGTCAGATTGGTAAAGTCATAGTGAATACAGTACCAGTCTCGTCAGAAGAAGTTACATTTAAAGCGCCTCCATGTGCTTCTGTAATCTTCTTTGAAAGGGAGAGGCCAAGTCCGGTGCCGTTTACCTTATGTGTAACAAATGGGTCGAAGATTGTGTCGATAATATCATCAGGGATTCCACAACCGTTGTCTGTGCAAGTAATTACAACAGAGTCAGATATTCTTTGAGCACAAAGAGAGATACGGCCTCTTTCGTTAAGATTCTCCGTTTCAGAGACTGCGTCTTTTGCATTTTGAAGAAGATTTAATATAACTTCTTCCAGTTTTATTTTATCGCCTGTATAATTGTCCGGTCCAACGGATATTTTTGATGTAAATTCGATATTAGAATCGATTGCGTCAAGAGACATTGCGAATGAAACAGAAATATTTTTAAGCAGTTTTTCAATCGAAAAAACGGAGTGATGAAGAGTGTTTCCGTTGTTAAAGTCTGAAAGTTCATTGAGAAGGGTACACATGAATTCAATGTCTTCTACTGCTTGTGACCATCCGTGAAAATCAATTACTTCAGGATGCTGTATTTCGATAATTTGAAGAGCGGAAGAAACAAGTGTCAGTGGATTTCTGATTTCATGAGAAATCATAGAAACAATCGTTTGGTGGTTTTCCAAAAGCTGTGAGATGATCTGTCCTGCAGTTTCATTTTCGGTTGTTAATTGATTCATTTTATTTAAATCGATATTACTAAGCATAAGTGTTCTCTCTTTCTTATTGAAATAAATATATGAGTAAATGTCTGTATAAAGTAAGTCTAGCATGAGAAAAATGTGTGTTCAATATAATTCATACGACGAAATTCGACATAAAATACAATGGAAAGTGTAAGTGTGAATTTTGATAAAATAATCTTTTTGTGGTAAAATGATTTATGATGTAATCATAATAAATAAAGGAAAAGAGGCGTTATTTTATGAAAGAAAAAGATTGTATTTTTTGTAAGATTGCAGCAGGAGAAATTCCGTCTGCAACGCTTTATGAAGATGACGATTTTCGGGTAATACTGGATCTTGGCCCGGCATCAAAGGGACATGCGTTGATTATTCCGAAAGAGCATTATCGGAATTTGTATGATATTGATGAGGATATAGCTGCGAAGGCAATGGTGTTGGCTAAAAAGATGGTAACGAAGCTGAAAGAAGTTCTTGGCTGTGACGGATATAATATTGTTCAGAATAATGAAGAGTGTGCAGGACAGAGCGTATTTCACTTTCATATGCATTTGATACCGCGTTATGTGGGAGATCAAGTCGGATTAGGATGGCACATGGGAGAGTTATCTGAAGAAGATAAACAAGAGATTTTAGAAAAAATGAAGTAAACCGGAGAAATTATGTTAACAGGTAATCGTGAATATAACGAGATTTATAAAAAGTATAAAAATCTCGTCCTGAAAGTTGCTTATATTTATTCAGGTGATAATTACGATGCGGCAGAAGACATAACTCAGGATACATTTCTTAAATTATACATAGGATTTGAAAAGCTGAAAGATGGAAATGTTTCGGCATGGTTATATACAACAGCAAAAAATTCTGCGCTGAATTACAGAAAAAAGTACAAAAGAGAAATGCTGTCGGAAGACGATGAACTGTATAAAAATAATGATCAGTTCGGAGATAGTTTAGAGACAGAATATTTAAAGAACGAGATAAATTTATACAAAAAAGAGTTTCACAATAAAATCATGTCAGCATTGTCGCAGAAAAATCCGAGGTGGTACGAAGCGGTTATGCTTGTTTATTATATGGAAGTGCCTCAGGTAAAGGCAGCCGAGATGATGGGCGTCCGCAAAGAAGTCCTGCATGCTTTACTGCACAGAGCAAAGAAATGGATTAGAAAAAAGTTTGGTGCAGAATATGAAGAGATGCAGTAGAGGAATAAGATGTGGTTGTTAAAAAAACAGGGTAATATGTTTAAAGAATAAGCAACAGATGTCGTATTGGCATCTGCTGCTTAAATTAAAAGTATTTCTCTTTTTGTTGTTATAAAATTTACTGAAAAAGAGTTATTTTGATGCCTGTGTAATTAAAGAAATAATCGTGTCAATCGAATCTTGCTGATTAGAGTTACGCATTGCATCAACGAAAGAACCTCGATTTTCAAATAGCTTGTATACAGCAGAAGTAAGAGTGTCTTTTGTAAGTTCTTCTTCCTCTAAAACCATGCTGAATCCTTGTCGTTCAAATGACTTGGCATTTAAGATCTGATCTCCGCGACTTGCTTTTGCAGAGAGTGGAATCAGGAGATTCGGTTTTCGGAGAGCAAGAAGTTCGCAGATTGCATTTGCTCCGGCTCGGGATATGACAATTTCTGATAAAGCAAAGATGTCTCGAAGTTCATCTTTTATATATTCAAATTGACAGTATCCTTCTGTATTTTTTAAGGATTCATCGGTTTTTCCTTTTCCGCATAAATGGATGATTTGGAAATCTTTAAGCAGACAAGGAAGACTTTCTCTGACCGCATTGTTTACTACAACTGAACCAAGACTTCCACCGATCACAAGAATGACAGGTTTATCTGCAGTGAATCTGCACAGATCCATCGCTGCAATTTTGTTTCCGGAGAGAAGTTCTTGTCGAATCGGGGATCCTGTAAGAACTGCTTTCCCTTTCGGAAGACAGTCTAATGTTTCAGGAAAATTACAGCACACTTTAGTTGCAGATGGAATTGCAATTTTATTAGCAAGACCGGGAGTCATATCTGATTCATGAATGATTACCGGGACTTTACATTTTTTTCCGGCAAGGACAACAGGAACAGAGACAAACCCGCCTTTTGAAAAAATTACATCAGGTTTTAAATCTTTGATTAATTTGCGGGCTTCTCCAAAACCTTTGATTACGCGGAATGGATCTGTAAAGTTCTGCAAACTGAAATAACGGCGAAGTTTTCCAGAAGAAATTCCATGATAAGGAATATTAAACGGCTCAATTAAATCCTTTTCAATGCCGTTATAAGAGCCGATATAGTGGATATCAAAACCAAGTTCCCGAAGTTTGGGAATCAGGGCAATATTAGGAGTGACATGTCCGGCAGTTCCGCCGCCGGTTAAAATGATTCGTTTCATATAATTAACCTCCGGTAATAATAGCACACGGCTAAAGCTAATTTCATCTTAACCTTATTTGGTGAAATGTCAAGGAAAAATATAGGACAGAAAAAGGGGTAAGGAATGAAAAAACTGAAAAAATTATCACTGAAAAAAGAAGTAGACAGAGAAGCAGAAGAACTTGAAAAAGAAGTTTTGGGACGAAAAGATCTTGAACAAATGACCGTATCTGAAGATATGGAAGAAGAATTATTTCAAAAAATACAAGATTATGAATATGAAAAACGGACGAAAGTTGTATATCGTAAGAAGAAAAAAGGGTATGCAGTATTTGTTCTTGCGGCTATTTTTATTATTGTATTTGGAAGTGTGATGACAGGAGTAGGAAGTAAATCATATTGGAAAGACGTAGCGGATAGAGATGAAGATGGAGAAAAATCATCTATTGTAAATGTGGAAGATATGGAATCGAAGAAACCAAATGATATAGATGAAGTGAAAGTGAATAAAGAAATAAGAGCAAAATTAGGAATTTTACCAGTAAGATTAGTGTATAAACCGGATGGGATGGAGATAGAAAAGTATGAATTAAATTGTGAATTGCAAAAAGCGATACTCTTATTTAAATATAAAGACAAAACAATTAAGTATACAATGTATATGAATAGTACAGAGTCTTCTTTTGGTCAAAAAGAAACAGATGAGCTGATAGATGAATATTCAATAAATACAAAGGAAGGAATGAAAATTGAAATAAAAGAATACGAGGAAAAAGAAGAAAAAGTCAAAAGATATGAGGCGGAATTCGAATATGCAGGTGCTCAATACGAGATAAAAGGGGTGATTGAAAAAGAGGAATTTGAAAAAATTTTAGAAAATCTATATTTTTCTAAGTAAAATGCGTAAGTTTTTTCTGATTTAGTTGTTTACTTAATAGAGAGTTAAAAAACAACAGTGAAAAGGGATGAGAAGACTATGAAGAGACGAATATTATCAATATTAGGAAGCGCTGTTTTGTTAAGTGGTGTAATTTCCGTATCGGCAATGAATGTTAATGCATCGGATATGGATTTGAAAAAAGTGGATGGTTCTTATCTTACGACAGAAGAAAGATCAACAGGATATACTTCCTCACCTGATTTGAGAGGTGTACATCTGATGGATGGAGAATCAATTATATCTAAAGCAGGGGTGTCTCGAATCTATGCGTATGGATCGACAACTGCAAATCATGATGTAAAATATATGGCTACGATTGTTTATGTCGATCGATATAATGAAGAGACTGATGGATGGGGACAAATTGATGCGTGGGTAGCAGAGGATGAAAACACAGCGTATATGTCCACAGCAAAGTCATTGAAAGTAGATAGAGGTTATTATTACAGAGTTCATTGTGATCATATCGCAGGAAATGAATATCCATATGAAGAAGATTTTTCATACACAGATGGAATATTAATCCCATAAGGTGCATATAATAAAGTAGCCCTTTTTAAGTCTTGAGAGCAGCCGTCAAATGACGCTTCGGTAACTAATAATCAGTACATGATTTGAGACCTGTTCCGAAAAACACCACATATTATCGCGTACATATGACGGTTGCCCTCAGGATTTAAAGAGGGCTTTTATTTGTAATGGCGATGAGCTAAAGTCCGGGCTTGCCCGAGAAATTGGCAACCGCTTACAATCCCGGAATGTGCCTTTTGGCACTTCCAGTGATTTTAAGTTTATTATAGAACATCGAGAGGAAAACTTCCACTTGTAAATTTAAAATAGATTGAAAAGTATACTTAGTGTATCACTATTGATGTGCAGCAAAGTTTTGATGAAGCTGAAGGTGGCTGTAGGAAGCGGAATATACAGCGAAGGCTGGATTGATTTGGATGAGCTGAAAGTATTTGCAGGAGATATTATGAGGGCGCCGTAATCATCTGTTTTGATGATTTTGTGACGCCCTCATAGTATTAAGAATGATTATTTTTTAAAAATTATAAGCTGGTTGCAGCATAGAAACCGTCTCGTACAGCTTCACCTATTTTTCCTAATTGATTGCTGTCTCCGACAACACGTGTTTTAAGGTGATATTTTGCTTTAACTGCATCTACGGTTGTGAGTACAGGTTTCATTCCGAATGCGGAAATTACAGTATCAGCGAGGATCGTATCTGTTGTTCCATCGGATTTTTCAACAGTCAGTCCGTTTTCATCAATGGAAACGACTTTGGCATTTGTCATAAGTTCAACGCCGTTTTCGGCAAGTTTAGTAAATAATGTAATTTTGTTGATAAAGAATACGTCTTTGCCGCATTCAGGAAGCATTTCTACAACAGTGACTTTTTTGCCCATTTCAGAAGCAATCTCCAAAGCCCCATCCAAACCGGAAGCGCCTCCGCCGCAGACTACGATTTTCTCTCCTTTGATCAAAGATGGATTTCTGTGGGCATCTAAGATGGAAATGACATTATTTCCGTCAATACCAGGGATAGAAGGTGTAATCGGGACAGCTCCACATCCGATAATAATATTATCACAGGATTCAAGGATAGGTTCGTCTCCTGTTATTTCTGTGTTCAGATGAACTTCAACTCCCAGTTTTTCTAATTGAACCGTATACCATTTTGTCAGTTTTTTAATATTATTTTTAAATTTGGCAGTGCAGATATCGCCCATAACTCCGCCAAGTTTTGCATTTTTTTCAAATAATGTTACTTTGTGTCCTTCCATTGCGGCAACTCTTGCAGCTTCCATGCCTCCCGGACCGCCGCCGATTACAACGACATTTTTCGGAGTATCTGTTTTCTTGATTTCAAACCGAACTTCTTCCATTGCCTGAGGATTGATTGCGCAGCTCAGTTTAGTATGTTTATTCCAAATGCGTCCAATGCAGTATTCATTACAGCGAAGGCAAGGTCTTACATCTTCAGGATGTCCGGTCATTAATTTATTCGGAAGATCAGGATCTGCGATTAATGCACGACCCATGTTTACGAAGTCTACATTTCCGCTTTCGATCAATTCAACAGCAGAATCCGGATTATGTGTACCTGCGTTGATGAGAGGTACGCTGACTGTTTTTCTTGCAGCTTCACAAACATAAGACATGCAGGATTCGCCCAAATAAGATGGCGGGAAAATATAGTCCAAAGTTTCATAACATCCGGCGTCAATGTCAAATGCATCTACGCCTGCGTCTTCCAGTACCTTCAGTAGTTTCAGGCTGTCTTCTAATGTTCGGCCGCCTTCAAATCTGTGATCAAGGGAAATACGGAAGATGACCGGCAGACTGTCTCCGACGACACTTTTGATCGCTTCAACAATCTCTTTCGGGAATCTTGCACAGTTTTCAGGAGATCCGCCATACTCATCTGTTCTTTTATTCCATACCGGAGACATAAATTGATCGATCAGATAACCTGCATGTGCATGGATTTCGATAGCGTCAAAACCTGCGTCTCGTGCAACTCCGGCTGAGAATCTGAAACCTTCCATCATTTGAGCGATTTCTTCTTTTGTCAATGCGTGACAGATTACGTCAGGATTGAATACGGAAGGGAGCGCTGATGAGGAAATCGGCGGGTTTCCAAACGTATCAGGAAAGGCGTTTCGTCCTGTACCCGGACTGATTTGACACACGATCTTAGCGCCGTATCTGTGACATCCATCGCATACGGATGTCAGAGACGGAAGAACGGTATATGTATCAAGGTAGCCTTCCATTGAGCCTTGTGCGATCTGTTCGTTTAACATCTGACATCCCATATAAAGGATTCCGGCGCCGCCTTTGGCTCTTGCAATAAAATAATCAATTTCCTGTGCATCTTTGCGTCCGTTCGTAAATGCAGAGTTTGTTCCCATGGGAGAAAGACCGATTCGGTTTTTTACTTCCATGTTTCCGATTTTAAAAGGTGTGAATAAACTTTCGTATCCCATAATAGTTATTTCTCCTTGTATTTTAAAATATCATTATTAAAACAGATCTTTGTTTAGATTGCTGTGTAACCGCCGTCTACAGCGATATTTTGTCCGTTTACATAGGCAGAAGCGGCAGAGGCAAGAAACAGAGCGCATGTATCCAGTTCTCCTTCATTTCCGTAGCGTCCGACAGGGATTGCTCCTTTTGCGTATGCTGTAAACCAGTCGGATTCAAGTGTTTCCTTTGTAAGCGGAGTCATGAAATATCCTGGGCAGATTGAATTTACAGTGATGCCTTCTTTTCCCCATTCTGCTGCAAGCGCTCGTGTCATATTGACAACGCCGCCCTTTGCTGCGTGATAAGGCGCGCAGGTTGCAGCCATATTTCCGACAAGACCGTACATAGAAGCGATATTGATGATACGTCCATAGTGTGCTTTGATCATTTCTTTTGCGTACTCGCGTGCGCAGAGGAAAGAGCCGAAGAGATCGATTTTCAACTCGTTATTGAATTGGTCATCTGTAATGTCCACTGCCGGAGCAACTGCGCCGGTTCCTGCGTTATTGACTAAGATATCTACCCGTCCGAATTTTTCCATAGTAGCTGCAACTGCGGCTTTTACTTTTTCAGTGTCTGTGATGTCACACGGATAAGGAAGCACTTTTACGCCAAATTCTGCTTCGATTGCCGCGGCATTTTCTTCCAGTAAATTCTGACGTCTTGCGATCAATACAAGGTTTGCACCCTGACTTGCAAATGCTTTTGCCATCTGAACGCCTAATCCTGTAGATGCGCCTGTTACAACTGCTGTTTGTCCTGTTAAATCAAAATAGTTTTTCATTTTCATCCTCCTTCATCGTTTTAGACGATACGTTATTTAAGACTTTTTATAATATGATTGTATAATTTTTTAACAATCTTTTCATCATGACCTTGCATGAAAATGCCGCTGGCTTTTAGTGCAAATGCACAATAAACAAGAAAGAAATATATTTTTTCTCACACATTTCACATGATTATGCTGTATAATAACGTTGTTAAAATTGAAGGGAAATTCAAAACAATCATGTACATCATATTAGGACAGGAGTAAAAGACATCATGGAAAAGAAGATTGACTTTTTAACATTGTATCAAAGATTATTTCAGATTCTTTCGTGTGGAAATATGCAGGAACTGATGAACGTGTCATATGAGATCACAGGTGTTCCAATCTTAGCGGTTGATATCGGATATAATCTTTTAGGAGTTGTTTCGAAGAGAAAAACAGGAGATTATTATTGGGATTATCTTGTGGAGCATAAAACTTATGACATGGATATGACAGTGCAGTTATATACAGATGGTATTATGCAGTCTGTCAATGAAAAAGAAGCTCCTTATGTAGTCAACTGGGGCGCTGCAACTGAAGAATTTCCTAAAATTCTCGGTGTCATAAAAATTGATAATATCGTGGAAGGTTATGTTGTCATGCAGTGCAAAAAAGGAGAGATCACGGAGGATCGGATGCAGGCGATGCGTATTATCCAAGAAGCATGCGGCCTTCTGTTAAAGGGAAAATCGTCAGAAAGCAGTATGGAATCCGTTTATCTGAAAACATTTGTCAATGAATTGTTTCATAATCGGATCGTGTCGCAGAAACAACTGGATCTTTGGAAAAGGAACAGCCGTTTTTTCCCGAAACCGCCGTACAGGATCATCACTGTAAATACAAATTCCTCTTCTGAAAAAAATGTCTTGTCTTACATTAGTAAATCTTTTCAGAGGCTGTTTTCAGATCAATTACTTTTGATACAAGACGGCGTATTATATATTTTACAGTATAGTTTATTGCCGGAAAGGGCGCAGATCTCTTCAAATGAATTATATATTTTTCTGTGCAAATTTAATGCCCACTGCGGTGTCAGTAATCCATTTGACAATTTGCTGGATATAGGTGATTATAAAACGCAGGCTATCGATGCTATGCGGATCGGGAAAATGCTGGACGGGCACAGCAGGATTCATTTTTATAAGGATTATTATCTTCCGGCGATCCTGATGCCGCGAATAAATGAGATGTCGAAGAACAATTATATATCGCCGATAATTACACAGCTTCAGAAGTATGATAAAAAGCATTCGACAGATTTTCTTGATACATTGAAAGTATATATTCGTAATCTGTGTAATACATCGGACAGCGCAGCAGAGCTTCATTTACATCGGAATTCTTTCTTGTATCGAATCAATAAGATTGAGGAAATCACCGGAGTTCCTTTGCGGGAATATCATACATTTATGCATCTGGCAATCAATTTCTATATGGAAGAGATAAATAATAAATCTAGCTGAAAGAGAAGAAATCAGCGCTGTTAAAATAAGATGACAGGTGATACTATAAAAACAGCAGAGAATTGTTTTGAGGAGGGACAGCAGAAAATGGAATATACGAAATTAGGCAATACAGAAATAGAAGTATCGAAGGTCTGCGTTGGTTGTATGAGTTTCGGACAGGCCGGAACGATGCATGACTGGACGCTGGATGAATCTGAAAGTGAGAAGATGATAAAACATGCGTTAGAGCTTGGAATTAATTTTTTTGATACGGCAAACAGTTATTCTGCCGGAACAAGTGAAGAATATTTGGGAAGAGCGCTTAAAAAGAATATTGCCAGAGATAAGGTGGTAATTGCGTCAAAAGTTTATTTTAATGAGGGACGTTTAACAAAAGAAGCGATCGAAAGGGAGATTGAAGGCACGTTAAAAAGGCTCGGAACAGACTATCTCGACCTTTATATGATCCATAGATTTGATTTTGATACGTCAATCGAAGAAACGATGGAGGCGCTGCATAAACTTGTAAAAGCCGGAAAAGTCAGGGCAATCGGAGCGTCGGCAATGTATGGTTATCAGTTCTATAATATGCAGCTTGCAGCACAGAAAAATGGATGGACAATGTTTAGTGCAATGGAAAATCATTATAATTTGCTTTATCGAGAGGACGAGCGGGAATTGATACCGATCTGCAGGCAAATGGGTGTGTCGCTTATTCCGTATAGTCCTCTGGCAGCAGGACGTTTGGCGCGGTCGGAATGGAAGTCGGATTCTTTGCGCAGCCAGACAGATCGTGTTGCAATGGGGAAATATGACAAGATGGAACAGCAGGATAGGAAGATTGTTGAACGTGTGCATGAGTTGTCAGAAAGATATCAATGTAAGATGTCTCAGATTGCGCTTGCATGGCAGTGGGCGAGAGGTGCTGCATCTCCGATTATCGGCGCGACAAAGACGGTGTATTTGGATGATGCTGTCGGCGCATTAAATGTAAAATTAACAGAAAATGATCTTGTATATCTGGAAGAATTGTACGTTCCGCACCCGATTGTTGGAGCAATCAGCCACAATCCGGAGCAGGGAGTTATTTTAATTGATGAGAAAAAGTGAAAAAGATGCGGTCTAAGGAGGACGGTACAATGACAGAGAAAGAAAAAATGAAATCTCAAAAGCTGTATGATGCAAATTATGATCCTGAATTGGAGAAAGAGCGGCTGGAATGCAAGGCGCTGTGTCAGGAGTATAATCATCTGCCGATTAAGGATGTGGAAAAAAGAAGGCAGTTGATAAAGCGGATTTTAGGAAAAACAGGAGAGCATATTCATATAGAGCCTGATTTTTGGTGTGATTATGGATATCTTATATCAGCCGGAGAGAACTTTTATGCCAATCATGGGCTGGTCGTACTTGATGCCGGAGGTGTTTCTTTTGGAGATAATGTGTTTATTGCTCCAAACTGTGGTTTTCATACTTCAGGACATCCTGTCGATTTTGAGAGAAGAAATCAGGGATTGGAGTATGCGTATCCAATCAAAGTCGGAGATAACGTATGGATTGGCGCGGGTGTACAGGTGATGCCGGGCGTAACAATCGGAAGCAACGTGGTGATCGGAGGAGGAAGCGTAGTTGTAAAAGATATTCCTTCGGACAGCGTGGCGGTAGGAAATCCATGCAAAGTAATACGGGCAATCACGGAAGAGGATAAAAAAAGAAGCTGGGATAGATAAGTGAAGCGCGCAAATAAAGGTGGACAAACTTGAAAATGCTCCTCATGAAACAGTTTTGTATGATGTGAACTGTTTCATGAGGAGTATTATTTAATAGAAAAAGGTGAAGCTATGTCCGGTAAGTTACATACAAACCTGTAGTAAAGTCAGACGATGAAGGTAAATTTATCACCGATACATAATTGCTGGCACAGATTTGTAATTGTATTATCTACGTCGTGCATTACGCTTTTAATTCGAAGAAGCGGATAGCCTTTACTGATACTGAGTGTTTTTGCTTCCTGCGGGGAAGCGAAAACGATATCTAATGTTTTCTGTGAATGATCCAAAATAATATTATGTTTTTTCAGTACGTCGAATAAAGACGTATCGTTTAGATTTTCTCCAAACAAGAAGGAAAAAGATTCCGGAAACTTGTTTAGTTCAATAATAACAGGTTCGTCGTCCATATAGCGAATACGTTCTAAAACAAGGATTTTTTCACCTGGTTTTAAAGACATCTCTTTTATTTCCCGTTCAGAAGGTTCTTCCAGTGCTATTTTAATAGTTTTGGCTCCGGCGGTTGCATTCCTCATACGGCACATGTCAGTAAAGCTAATGACATCCGTAATACTGCGGTGTAATTTCTTTTCAGCAACGAACGTTCCCTTTCCTGATTTGCGGTCAAGATATCCTAATTCAGATAATCCGGCAAGCGCTTTCCGAACTGTAACTCTGCTTACATGATAAGTTTCGCTTAGTTCATTTTCTGTAGGGAGGCGACTGCCGGCAGGGCGTTCACCTGTTTCGATTTCATGTTGAAGTTTTTCTTCTAATTGTTTGTACAGTGGCGTTGCAATCGTATTATTCAATTCCATAGAACAACCTCCCTAATAAAGTATTACTGTTCACATTATAATACATTTGCATAAAAATGTATATAATAAAGAGAAAACAAATTATATATTGACAAAAAGTATTATATTGTATTACACTTCGGATAGAAACAAAGAAATACACAAATAGAAGGAGATGTAATACAATGTCATATGTAAGTACAGATATCAAAAAAATTATTACAGAAATTATTGAAAACAAAAAGGAAAAAGGCGGAGTAAAAAATATTTATTTTGTAGGATGCGGCGGGTCTTTTGGTCTGTACGTTCAATGTTCACAAAGGTCACTCCCTGTTCCTCCCGTGCAGCAAGGCGCGCAAGCG
>OGRC01000362.1_pt1 | contig 38365 bp, 31 predicted proteins | sample 1553431 | NCBI WGS metagenome assembly OGRC01 (sample SAMEA2580064, study PRJEB22360) | human gut metagenome | biome: human gut; feature: human-associated habitat; material: faeces | place: Denmark | collected 2008/2010
AGCAGATGAAAGAAATGGCAGCTATCTATGGATATGATATTTCCAAGCCGGCAAAGGATGCAAAAGAAGCGGTACAGTGGCTGTACTTCGGATATCTGGCAGCGATCAAGACTCAGAACGGTGCGGCGATGAGTGTCGGACGTATTTCTACATTCCTTGATATTTATATCGAAAGAGATATGAAAGCCGGAAAATTGACAGAGAGTGAAGCTCAGGAACTGATCGACCATATCGTTATGAAATTCCGTATGGTTAAATTTGCTCGTGTTCCTTCTTATAATGAACTGTTCTCCGGAGACCCGGTATGGGCAACTCTTGAGATGGCAGGTCTTGGACAGGACGGACGTTCTATGGTAACAAAGAACGATTACCGTTTCCTGCATACATTGGAGAACATGGGACCGTCACCGGAGCCGAACCTGACTGTCCTGTATTCCGAAAGACTTCCGGAAAACTTCAAGAACTACGCTTCTCTGATCTCTGTAAAGACAAGTTCTGTACAGTATGAGAATGACGATGTAATGCGTCCGGTATGGGGCGATGATTACAGCATTTGCTGCTGTGTATCCGCAACACAGACCGGAAAAGAGATCCAGTTCTTCGGAGCACGTGCGAACCTGGCGAAGTGTCTGCTCTACGCGATCAACGGCGGTGTGGATGAGAAGACAAAAGTACAGGTATCCCCGGCTTACAGACCGATCACATCCGAGTATCTGGATTACGATGAAGTAATGGAGAAATATGACGAGATGATGGAATGGCTGTCCAAACTGTATGTTGATACATTGAACATGATCCACTACATGCATGATAAATATTACTATGAAGCAGCAGAGATGGCTCTGATCGATACAGATGTAAGACGTACATTCGCAACAGGTATCGCAGGATTCTCACATGTAGTAGACTCTTTGAGTGCGATCAAATACGCAAAAGTTAAAGTAATCCGTGACGAAGACGGACTTGCAACAGACTTTGAGATCGAGGGAGACTTCCCGAGATACGGTAACGATGATGACCGTGCAGACGAGATCGCAATCTGGCTGCTCAAGACATTTATGCACAAACTGAGCAAATGCCATACATACAGAGATTCTGAGCCGACAACATCTATCCTGACAATTACATCAAACGTAGTTTACGGAAAAGCAACAGGAACTCTTCCGGATGGAAGAAAAGCAGGAGAGCCGCTGTCACCGGGAGCAAACCCGTCTTACGGCGCAGAGAAGAACGGTCTTCTTGCTTCCCTGAACTCTGTAGCAAAACTTCCGTACGAGCTGGCTCTTGACGGAATCTCCAATACACAGACGATCAGCCCGAGCGCACTCGGACATGATGATGACGAGCGTAAAGTAAACCTTGCCCGCGTAATGGACGGATACTTCCACCAGGGAGCACACCACCTGAACGTAAACGTGTTCGGTACAGATAAACTGATCGACGCTATGGAGCACCCGGAGAAACCGGAATATGCAAACTTTACAATCCGTGTATCAGGATATGCTGTTAAGTTCATCGACCTGACAAGAGAGCAGCAGTTAGACGTAATCGCAAGAACTTGCCACGAGTCTATGTAATAAATAGTAGTCCACAGATTTCTTTCGAAAGAAAAATGTGACTATGAGATGAGAAAAGTCCGGTTCTTTTGCTTGAGATATCATCTTTGGCAGAAGAACCGGTTTCTTTATAAATCTTTATAAAAATGAAAAGGAGACGCCGGAATGGAACAGACAAATGAATTAAAAGGATATGTTCATTCACTTGAGAGTTTTGGATCCGTAGACGGACCGGGAGTGCGTTATGTTATCTTCCTGACAGGGTGTGCTATGCGCTGTCAGTTCTGTCACAACCCGGATACATGGAATCTTAAGGCAGGAACGTTGTATACGGCGGACGAGCTTCTGAAAACTGCCTTGCGTTACCGCACTTACTGGGGTGATAAGGGTGGAATTACAGTGAGCGGAGGAGAACCTCTCCTTCAGATTGATTTTCTGACAGAGTTGTTCCGCAAAGCGAAAGAAGCCGGAGTTCATACAACACTTGACACAAGCGGAAATCCGTTTACAAGAGAAGAACCGTTTTTCGGAAAAATCCAGGAACTGATGAAATATACTGATCTTGTAATGCTTGATATTAAACAGATTGATGATGAGAAGCACAAGATATTGACAGGATGTACGAATGAAAATATTCTTGATTTTGCAAAATATTTAGATGAGATCAAGAAACCTGTCTGGATTCGTCATGTCCTTGTTCCGGAGCGAAGCGACGAAGATGAATCTCTTGAAAAGCTTCATGAATTTATCGAAAGTCTTGGAAACGTGGAGAAGGTAGAAGTTCTCCCGTATCATACGCTCGGAGCATATAAATGGAAAGAACTCGGATATGACTATCCATTGGAAGGAATTGACCCGCCTGCGAAAGAGCGGATTGCGAATGCAAATAAAATACTGCATACAGAAGAATATTAGTAACAGTTAGATGTATGCAGAACTTGTAAATTTGTGAAAATACTCTCTTATGATTGTGTGCCGTAAAGAGAAGCGAAAAGAGAGAAAAGCATCGAAATATAAGGAGAAATCCTTCTGTTTCGATGCTTTTTCACTTTTTATGTCATCGTCTGTCAGGCGTTTTCCGAAACAGAAACGGAAGGGATAAAAGACATACGACTGCTTCGGTTACAGGAAGACAAAGCCAGATTCCTGTCAATCCTAAGAGGGCGGATAAGATCCATGCGGCTGGGATAATCAGTGCAAAACCTCTTAAAACAGAAATAAGGAAAGCTTCTTTTGGTTTGTCGCAGGAACTTAAAAAAGCGGATGAAATAATGTTGATCCCTGAGAAGAAAAGGCTGATAAAGTAGATTCTCATTCCGGTGGAAGCAATCGCCGTCAATACAGGATCGTGGTCTTTGTTAAATGCATCTGCGATCGGTACGGAAAAAAAGCTGATCGTCAGATAGGAGATCAAGGCAAGCAAAAGGCTTGTGATCAGAGCATATTTCCGTACACTGTTTCGGTTCTTTTTCCCGTCTGTACCGGAGTTACGGCTGACAATAGGCTGAATTCCCTGTGCGATTCCTGTGAAGACAGAAGTCAGTACAAGGGCAATATTCGCAAGAATCCCATAAGCTGCGATCCCGGTGTTTCCGTTTAATTTCAGGATCAGATAATTAAATACGATGATAACAATACCAGAGGAAAGTTCCAGTACAAGGGAAGACACTCCGAGAGAGCAGATGTCCGCAGCCTGTTTGAAGGAGAGCCTGATCTTTGTGAGGTGGAACTGGTTGTTTTTCTTTATAAAATGGGTGGACATAATAAGCATGCTGATGACCGGAGCAGTTGCTGTCGCAATGGCTGCCCCTGCCATTCCCATGTCAAGCGGATAGATGAAAATATAGTCGAGGACGATATTTGCAAGGCTTCCGACAAGCATTCCGGTCATGGAAATACGGGGAGCTCCATCGTTTCTTACGAAACAAAGGAGCAGATTGTTTCCGAGAAACAGCGGGGCGAAAAGAAGCAGGATGCGGATATAATCCGAGGCATAGCCGATCGTTTCAGAGTCTGCACCTAAAGCGGAGGAGATCATTTCTGCTCCGAATGCTCCTGATAAAGAGAAGAAAAGAGCGGCAATTCCTGCCAAAAGCAGTGCGTGTGTAAACACTGTGCGGTGCGTCCTGCTGTCAGGATGTGTAAAAGAGAGGGAGTATCGGGCGGCTCCGCCCATGCCGATCATCAGTCCGGTTCCGTTCATCAGACTGTATGCCGGAAGCGTCAGGTTGAGCGCTGCAAGCGCGTCAGAACCGATTCCGCGGGCGATGAAAAAAGTGTCTGCTAAAATATAGCAGGAAAATCCGATCATGCCGAGAACATTTGCAGATACATATTTTAAAAATGTCGGGAAAATAGACTTTTGAGTTTGTGCTGTATCAATCATAAAAATTCCTTTCGTAAAAAAGGCATCTGACCGCTGCATCTTTCTGAATCTGAAAGAAAGGGTGCAAAGCCAAATGCATTGATAGCCGGATCGATCATTTGTCAAACAAATCTGATCGTTCGCGACGCTATCGTAACATAGAACAGATGGAAAATCAAATCTTTTTTAATTTCCTGATCAGGTGTATGATATAAGAGATCGGCGCAAATGAAACCGGCGCCGGAAAACAGACAGAAGGAAAATAACGGAACTACAGAAATAACGGAAAGGGGTTTCTATATGAATAAGAAGGAAATACTGGAGATAAGGAAGCAGTTTACTCCGGCAAATTGTGCGATCACGCGCATATGCGGATGCTATGTAGATCATGAAAAAGAAAAAAAGATGGAGTCAAAAGAAGCATTCTTGTCATTGCCGGAAGAGGAGGCGTTTAAATATTTTGATATTTTCAAAAAGACGCTTTCGGGTACGGTTGGAAAAAATATGCTGAATATGGAATTTCCGATTGATGCGGAGATGCCGGGAGGGACGCAGGAATTTCTTTTGAAATTGCGGAACAGCAAACTTCAGGATGATATGCTTTTGGAAGAATTCTATGATAAAGTGATCTCGGCATATGATTATGGGGAAAATTATTACATTATACTTATCCATGCAATGTATGACATTCCGGGGAAATCTACGGATGGTATGGAGATGTTCGACGCATCCGACGAAGTATACGAGTATCTGCTTATGAGTATCTGTCCGGTCTCTTTGTCGAAAGCGGGATTGAGTTATAATGCGGAGAGCAACTGTATCCAGGATCGCATCAGAGACTGGATCGTGGATATGCCTGATAAAGGGTTTTTGTTTCCGGCTTTTAATGACCGTAGTACAGATTTACATAGCGTACTATATTATACGAAGAAGTCGGAAGATCTGCAGCCGGAAATGATCGATCAGCTTCTCGGAACAAAGATGCCGATGTCTGCTGATACGCAGAAAGAGTCGTTTAAAATGCTTATCGAAGATACGCTGGGAGAGGACGGCGATTACGAGACAGTCAGAAATATTCATGAAACGCTGAATCAACTGATTGAGGAACATAAAGAAGAGCCGGAACCGCTGGCGCTTGATCTGACAGATATGAAAAAAGTGTTTGAGCAAAGCGGTGTGGAGGCGGAAAAAATGGAAAGCTTTGACCGCAACTTTGTGGAAAACGCAGGAGAAAAAGCATCTCTTTTGGCAACGAATATTGCGGAAACGAGAAAGTTTCAGATCGAAACGCCGGATATTATTATTAAGGTGAATCCAGAGAGAGCAGATCTCGTTGAGACAAGGATCATCGACGGACGCCGGTGTCTTGTCATTCCGGTGGATGATCATATTGAAGTGAATGGCATCGATGTACAGACGATCAAAAGCAAAGATCAGGAGAAAGAACGGGAAACGGATCAGGAGATATATAGTTAGTCTGCTAAATAAAATTAGTGAAAAAATATGAAAAAAATGTGAAGTCAACATGTATATGTTGACTTTTTTGTATTATATTACTAATATATTGTTTAGTTATCTAACTAATAGATAAAATGGAAGAGGGAGGCATAACATGTTTCAGTGTAATATGAATGATGCACCGACAATCGGAATATTGGGAATCGTATCTCATCGGGCAATGATTGCGGCAAAAGATCTGTACAGTGTATTTGATTTAAACAGAAGTCAGGCAAGTATTTTGCTTACACTTCATCATTGCAAGTCGATGTCGCAAAAAGAGCTGGCAGAACAGTTGAATATTACCGCTCCGTCGATTACATCATCTATACGGAAAATGGAACAGGCAGGATATATCGTCAGAGAGACAGATCCTGATGATCAAAGAGTCATGCGGCTGATGCTTACTAAGAAAGGCTGTTCATGCATTCAATCCATCAAAGATGTGACGGATAAAATGGAAGATATCCTGCTCGGAGGAATGAGCGTGGAAGAGAAGATTTTGTTTCGGAGACTGCTGATGCATGTGGACAATAATCTTGATCAATATGAAAGGAAAGAAAAGGTATGAAAAACTTATTTAAGTATGCGTCCGAGCACTGGAAAGCGCTTCTTGCGATCGTGGCGATTTTGATCGTGCAGGCATATTGTGATCTGTCTCTGCCTGCATATACGTCTGATATCGTCAATGTGGGAATCCAGCAGGGCGGAGTGGAAGACCAGATACCGGATGCGATTTCCGAAGAAGACATGGAAACGCTTTTGCTCTTTACTTCGGAAAAAGATGGGGCAACCGTTTTGTCTGAGTATGAAAAAGACGACAAAACATATGAAGAGAATGCCTATGTTTTAAAAGATGCCGTGAAGGAAGATGGGGACAAAAGGACAGAATTAAGCAGTATACTGTCAGGACCTATGATGATGGCGGCGGGATTGGAATCGGGCAGTGAGATGACCGCGGAGATCGAGGAACAGTTGAAGGCACAGCTTCCGCCGGAAATGGCATCGGAAGATATGACAGTTCTTGAAATTATGAAAATGATGCCGCAGGAGCAAAGAGAGATGCTCGTATCAGAGATGGAAAAGCAGACAGAAGAACTTCCGGATACGATTATAGAACAGGCGGCCGTAAGTTATGTGAAAGGCGCTTACACAGATCTGGGAATCGATATGGATGGACTGCAGTTTCGATATTTGTTTGCAACAGGGGCGAAAATGATCGGTCTTGCGTTCCTCGGAATGGCGGCGAGCGTTCTTGTAGGATTCCTTGCATCTCGTGTGGGAGCGGCGGCAGGACGCGATCTGCGCGGAAGAGTATTTAAGAAGGTTGTGGGATATTCCAGTAATGAGTTTGATCATTTCTCTACAGCGTCTTTGATTACGAGAAGTACAAACGATATCCAGCAGGTACAGTTTATTATTGTGATGCTGCTTAGGATTGTTCTTTATGCTCCTATTCTTGCGATCGGCGGCGTTGTGCAGGTATTTCAGACAAACGTTTCGATGTCATGGATCATCGGTCTTGCAGTTGTTTTGATTGCGCTTGTTGTTTTGCTTTTGTTTGCAGTGGCAATGCCGAAGTTCAAGAGTTTGCAGAAGTTGGTTGACAGAGTAAACCTCGTGATGAGAGAGATTCTGACCGGGCTTCCGGTTATCCGGGCGTTCAGCACAGAGAAACATGAGGAAGAGCGGTTTGATAAGGCGAATATGAATCTGATGAAAACGAATCTGTTCGTAAACCGTGCAATGACATTTATGATGCCGATCATGATGCTTATTATGAACGGAATTTCTGTCTTGATTATATGGTCCGGCGCCCATGGGATTAATGACGGGCAGATGCAGGTCGGAGATATGATGGCGTTTATCCAGTATACAATGCAGATTATTATGGGATTCCTTATGATCTGTATGTTGTCAGTTATGCTGCCAAGAGCCGCTGTTGCAGCAGATCGTGTGGAAGAAGTTTTGTCCAGTGAGACAATGATCCATGATCCGAAGCAGCCGCAGTCTTTTGAGAAAAATGAAAAAGGCGTGCTGACATTTGATCATGTATCTTTCAGATATCCGGGAGCGGATGAAAATGTTCTTGAAGAGATCACATTTACGGCGAAACCAGGGGAAACAACGGCAATCATCGGAAGTACGGGAAGTGGAAAATCGACTCTTGTTAATCTGATCCCGCGTTTTTATGATGTGACAGAAGGCAGTATCCGTTTGGATGGAGTAGATATTCGTGAGGTAACGCAGCATGATCTGAGAGAAAAACTGGGATATGTTCCGCAGAAAGGTTTGCTGTTCTCAGGTGATATCGCATCGAATATTATGTTCGGAAATCCTGAAGGCAGTGAACAGGAGATGAAAGAAGCGGCTCAGATCGCCCAGGCAACAGAATTTATCGAAGCAAAGCCGCACAAATACGAAAGTCCTATTTCACAGGGTGGTTCGAATGTGTCAGGAGGTCAGAAACAAAGACTTTCTATTGCCAGAGCGATTGCGAGACATCCGGAAGTGTTCATCTTTGACGATAGTTTTTCTGCTTTGGATTTCAAAACAGATGCGGCTCTGCGCAGGGCGCTGAAACAGCAGACGAAGGAGAGCACGGTGTTGATCGTGGCGCAGAGAATCAGTACAATCTTGAATGCAGAACAGATTATTGTTCTTGATGATGGAAAGATTGCAGGGATGGGTACACATAAAGAGCTTCTTAGAAACTGTGAAGTTTACAAACAGATTGCGGCATCCCAGTTGTCTGAGAAAGAACTTCGAGATGGGATGCAAAGTGAAGCTGTAGAAATGGAAGAAAGAGAAGAAGCACAGACGGCAGAAACTGCGGAACAGGAGGTGAGAAGCGATGTCTAGACATGGAATGAAAGGACCTCACGGTGGAATGCGAGGCGGCGAGAAAGCGAAGAATTTTAAAGGCGCGATCAAGAAACTTATTCAATATATGAGTATCTACAAAGTGCAGATGTTTTTTGTCTTTATTTTTGCAGTGTGCGGAACGGTATTCAACATTGTCGGTCCGAAAATATTAGGTAAGGCAACAACGGAAATTTTTAACGGACTTGTCAGTAAGGTGTCAGGCGGGTCAGGAATGGATTTTGGAAAGATCGGACAGATCCTTCTGATCACCCTCGGTTTATATGTAGTCAGCGCGCTTTGCTCGTTTATTCAGGGAATGATCATGACGGGAATCTCACAGAAGACGACGTATCGTTTGAGAAAAGATATTACTGAAAAAGTAAATCGGATGCCGATGAATTATTTTGATACGAAACCTGTCGGTGAGGTGCTCTCTCGTGTGACCAATGATGTTGATACTCTCGGTCAAAGTTTAAATCAGAGTGCGACACAGCTCATCACTTCTGTGACAACACTGATCGGGGTTCTCGTCATGATGCTTTCCATCAGTCCGCTTATGACAGTTGTGGCACTTTTGATCCTTCCGATTTCTATTGGTTTGATCTCATTCGTTATGAAGCATTCGCAGAAATATTTCAGCGGACAGCAGGAATATCTCGGAAATGTAAACGGTCAGGTTGAGGAAGTGTACAGCGGACATAACGTTATCAAAGCATTTAATAAAGAAGAAGATGTAATCCGGGAATTTGACCGGACAAATGATAAATTGTATGATTCTGCATGGAAGTCCCAGTTCTTCTCAGGCATGATGATGCCGGTTATGCAGTTCGTAGGCAATTTAGGTTATGTAGGAGTTGCTATCCTCGGAGGATTTCTGGCAATCAAAAATACGATCGAAGTCGGAGATATCCAGTCATTTATCCAGTATGTAAGAAACTTTACACAGCCGATCCAGCAAGTTGCACAGGTGACAAATATGCTTCAGCTTGCCGCGGCATCATCGGAGAGGGTGTTTGAATTTCTTGAAGAAAAAGAAGAGGATCAGACTGTTGAACATCCGGTTTCGGTGGAAGGTCTTTGTGGAAACGTTCAGTTTGAAAACGTTCATTTTGGATATAATCCGGAAAAGATTATCATTAATGATTTTTCTGCAAACGTAAAAGAAGGTCAGAAAATCGCCATCGTCGGTCCGACAGGAGCGGGAAAGACAACGATGATCAAACTGCTCATGCGCTTTTATGATGTAAACAGCGGATCGATCAAGATTGATGGTCACGATGTAAGAGATTTCAACAGAAGTGAACTGAGAGAAATGTTCGGAATGGTGCTCCAGGATACATGGCTTTTCCACGGAACGATCATGGATAACATCCGTTACGGAAAACTTGACGCAACAGAGGAAGAAGTGATACAGGCGGCAAAAGCGGCGCATGTTCACCGCTTCGTTCAAACACTTCCGGGCGGCTATCAAATGGAAATCAACGAAGAAGCAACGAATATTTCACAAGGACAAAAACAGCTTCTTACGATTGCAAGAGCAATACTTGCAGATCCAAAGATCCTTATTCTTGATGAAGCCACAAGTTCGGTCGATACAAGAACCGAAGTAAGAATCCAAAAAGCAATGGATAATCTTATGAAGGGCAGAACAAGTTTCGTTATCGCTCACAGATTATCAACAATCCGGGACGCAGATCTCATTCTCGTCATGAAAGACGGCGACATCATCGAACAAGGAACACACACACAACTCCTTGCCCAAAACGGCTTCTACGCCGAACTATACAATTCACAGTTTGAATCAACAGATCAGACCTGCGCATAAAAAGGAGGGCTCCGCAGCGTAAGCTTGCTTACAAGGTGCGGAGGCCTCCTTTTTTTTAGCATAGGGCGGTGCGAGACATTCCTTTTTTAGAATCTTCTCATCGAAAAAATTATGAAACTGTGGTAAAATAGAAATGATTTGGAAAAATGTAAGAGAACGGAAAGGACTCTATATGGGATTAACACATTTTGACGAGAACGGGAAAGCGGTCATGGTCGATGTGACCGGAAAAGAAGAAACTGTACGTGAGGCGACGGCGGCGGGAAAGATTATTGTGAATCGGGAAGTTTTTCGGGCGGTCAGTGCCGGGACAGTCGGAAAAGGGGATGTTCTGGCTGTGGCGGCGACGGCGGGAATCGCCGGGGCGAAGCGTACGTCAGATCTGATTCCGATGTGCCACATACTGCCGATCACGAATTGTAAAGTGAATTTTCATATGGATGAAGAAGAATGTGCCATCTATTGTATCTGCACTGTGAAAGTGACGGGGAAGACAGGGGTTGAGATGGAGGCGCTGACAGGAGTAAGCGTCGCGCTTCTTACAATTTATGATATGTGTAAAGCATTGGATAAGAAGATGGAGATTAGCGGAATCAGCCTTTTGAAAAAGACCGGAGGCAAAAGCGGAGACGTATGGAATGATTTTGGTCAATATGCCAAACTCATTGGTAAAGAGCTGTCGGCGGAAAATGGATCTGCGGGAAAAGCCAAAGCAGAAGACGCGAAGAAGGTATGTCGTGAAAAAGAGAAACGGGCGTGCAGGTGGAAAGCGGCGGTTGTTACGATGAGCGATAAAGGATTTTCAGGAGAACGGGAAGATAAAAGCGGTCCTTTGATCTGTGATATGATCTCGGATCAGGGGTACGATGTTGTGCGGACAGAACTTCTTCCAGATGAACAAAAAGAAATTGAAAAGTGTCTATGTACACTTTGCGATGAAGAGAAAGTTGATATTATATTTACAACAGGGGGAACGGGATTCTCTCCGCGTGATTGTACTCCGGAGGCTGCAATGGCGGTTGCGCATCGAAATGTTCCGGGGATCGCAGAGGCGATGAGAGCGGCTTCGGCTAAAGTGACGCCAAGGGCGATGTTAAGCAGGGCAGTTTGCGTGATCCGAAAGAAGACTTTGATCGTGAACCTTCCGGGAAGTCCGAAAGCTGTGAAGGAGAATCTGGAGGCAGTACTTCCGGTATTAGAACATGGACTTGACATACTGACCGATCAGGCGGGGGAGTGCGGACGATGAAAGATCAGTACGGCAGACAGATTGATTATATGAGAGTGTCTGTAACAGACCGTTGTAACTTGCGATGTGTTTACTGTATGCCGAAGGAAGGCGTTCCTTTTCTTCCTCAGGAACAGATTCTTTCATTCGACGAAGTGGAAAGAATCTGCAAGATCGGAGTCAGGCTTGGCATCACAAAAATCAAACTGACAGGGGGAGAACCTCTTGTGCGTCAGAATCTGCCGGAGCTTGTCGGAAGATTAAAGAATCTTTCAGGAATCGAAGAGGTAACTTTGACAACAAACGGAATTTTGTTAAAGGAGCAGGTGAAGGATTTCGTTTCTAAAGGGCTTGATTCGGTGAATATCAGTATTGATACACTTGATGAACAACGCTATTTTCAGCTTACCCGGGGCGGAGATGTGAAAAAGGCATTGGAAGGTATGGAAGCTGCATTAAAATATCCGGGACTAAAGGTGAAAGTAAACTGTGTGCCTCTTTATGAAGAAGATTGCGTTCCGCTTGCGTTTTTGGCAAAGGAGAGGGACATAGATGTCAGGTTTATTGAGATGATGCCTATCGGAATGGGAAAGAATTTTAACGGAAAAACAGCTGAAGAAATATATAAATTGCTTTGTGATGAATTTGGTGAATGTGAAATATATAAAAAAAGATTGGGAAACGGACCGGCAGAATACATCTGTTTTCAGAAATTCGAGGGAAGGATCGGATTTATCAGCGCCCTTTCACACAAATTTTGTTATAAATGTAATCGGATCAGACTTACTTCAGAGGGTTTTCTAAAGCCTTGTCTGCAATACGGAAGCGGCACGGACCTTCGGGGAATGTTGAGAAACGGGGCGGATGACGGACGGATTGAGGAAAAGATGCGGGAGGCGGTATTTTTAAAACCTGTCGGTCATGAGTTTGAGCGGTCCGAAAAAGAAGGGGAGATTGAAACAAAGGAGATGTCCAGAATCGGCGGATAAAAGTGCTGCCAATCGAATGATTAAGCGTACAGGCAAAAAAAGTAAAGACGGTGGAAAGATAAGACAGAGAGGGAAAAGCCGGAGAAGAAGGCGAGGAACGGATCAGACAGATCAGACGGAAAAAGGCAGGGGAGATGATAGAAGAAATGGCGGAAATGACAGGAATTGGAATCGTGAAAGCGGTCTGCGTAAGCAGAGAAAAGGGAACAGAGAAACACAATGCAGGCCGGGCACATTTTATAGAAGATTTTGGGATAGAAGGTGACGCTCATGCCGGCAAGTGGCATCGGCAGGTGAGTCTTCTTTCACATGAGAAGATTGAAGAGTTTCGTAAGAAAGGGGCAGAAGTGGCGGACGGCGCTTTTGGAGAGAATCTCGTAGTGGAGGGGATCGATTTTCGTCTGCTTCCTGTCGGAACGAGACTTTTGTGCGGGGATGTAATTTTGGAGATCACGCAGATCGGCAAAGAATGTCATCACGGTTGTCGTATTTTTCAGAAGATGGGAGAATGCATTATGCCTAGAGAAGGCGTTTTTGCAAAAGTAATCCATGGCGGGGAGATTCAGACGGGAAACAGGATGTTTGTCAAAAAAGTGGAAGAGGAAGATCTATGGGCAGAGGCGGAAACAAAGTGAATGGAAAAGAGAACGCAAATGATCGTAGGAAGAAACATTTTAAAGGAAGCGTGGGAAAATGTCTGCTTCTTATCGGTTGTTTACTGCTTCTTACGGCATGTTCTTCGAAAAAAGAGACGTTTTCCCCAAATGTGACAGAAGAGCCGAAAGAGGAGACGTTAAAAGATTGGATTGCTCAGCCGAATGGTTCTTTTCTTAAAAATGCAGACGGAAACAGTGAAGAGAAACTATATTGTTTTCAGGATGTAGAGGGCAACAGTTACGAAGCTTCTCTGCTTGAGACTGTACCGAAATGCTCGTATGATTTTTCTTATTTAAAAAATGATGAGAAAACAGGGTACAAAAGATATGAAGATCCAAAGGGGAATGTGACGGCAAGATTCGGGATTGACGTATCTGAATTTCAAGGCGAAGAGATCGATTGGGAACAGGTGAAAGAATCCGGCATTGAATTTGTTATGATCCGTCTTGGGTATCGTGCTTACGGTGAGAGTGGATCTCTTGTTTTAGATGCGATGTATGATCAAAACGTGAAGGGAGCGTTGGAGGCAGGACTACAGGTTGGGGTGTATTTTTTCTCACAGGCGGTTTCTCCGGTTGAGGCAGTGGAAGAAGCGGAATTTGTGCTCGAGCATTTGAAACATTATGAGATCACAGGTCCGGTTGTTTTTGATACGGAGGAGATCAAATGGGATACAGCGAGAACGGATGATAATACGCGGCAGGATTTTACAAATTATTGTAAAGTGTTCTGTGATACGATCAAACATGCCGGATATGATCCGATGATCTATGCCAATATGAAATGGATGACATTTATGCTTGATATGGAGCAGCTTGGGGAGTATGATTTTTGGTATGCGGATTATCATGAAATACCTCAGTGTCCGTATCATTATAAAATATGGCAGTATAGTGAAACAGGGGCAGTGCCAGGTATTGCCGGAAATGTAGATTTGAATTTATGGTTTCAGGAGGATTAAGAATATGAAATGGAATAAATTTCGGTTGAAGACGACAACGGAAGCAGAGGATATTGTAAGCAGTATGCTGATGGATCTCGGTATTCAGGGAGTGGAGATTGAGGATAAAATTCCTCTCAGTCAGTCAGATAAGGAGCAGATGTTCGTAGACATTCTGCCGCAGACCGAAGCGGATGACGGCGTGGCGTATCTGAGTTTCTATTTAGAACCGGAAGACGACAAAGAACAGATCTTGTCAGAAGTAAGAAAAGAATTGCAGGACATGTCAGCGTATGTCGATGTCGGAGAGTGTCTGATAGAAGAGTCAGAAACGGAAGATGTAGATTGGGTGAACAACTGGAAGCAGTATTTCCATCAATTTTATGTAGATGATGTTTTGATCATTCCGTCTTGGGAAGATGTCAAACCTGAAGATGAGGATAAAATGATCATTCACATTGATCCGGGTACGGCGTTTGGAACGGGAATGCATGAGACAACACAGCTTTGCATCCGTCAGATCCGCAAATATGTGTCGGAAAATACGAAGATCCTCGATGTGGGATGCGGAAGCGGTATTCTTGGAATGCTCGCTTTGAAATTCGGGGCAGAACATTCGGTCGGAACAGACTTAGATCCTTGCGCTATTGATGCGACTCATGAAAATATGGAAGTGAACGGCATTGCAAAAGACCGTTATGAAGTGATGATCGGAAATATTATCGACGACAAAGAAGTGCAGGATAAAGCAGGATACGAGTGTTATGATATTGTTGCGGCAAATATTTTAGCAGATGTACTTGTGGAGCTGACTCCGGTGATTGTGAATCAGCTGAAAAAAGGCGGAATTTATATTACGAGCGGAATTATTGATGATAAAGAGAGTACCGTAGTGGAAGCTGTGAAAAAAGCAGGACTGGAGGTGCTTGATGTTACATATCAAGGCGAGTGGGTCTGCGTGACAGCGCGTAAAAATTAAATTATAAGGAGAAGAGGGATGCAGCAGTTCTTTGCACAACCGGAATGGATTACGGAAAATGAGATCCTGATCAGAGGTGGGGATCTGAATCATATGAAAAATGTACTTCGCATGAAACCGGGAGAGGATGTGCGGATCAATGACGGACAGGGAACGACCTATCTTTGTTGTCTGAACCGGTATGAGAAGGATCAGGCGGTGCTTGATGTGTTTCGAAAACTGGATACCGATACGGAACTTCCGTCTGAAATCATTTTGTTTCAAGGACTTCCGAAAGGCGATAAGATGGAATGGATCGTACAAAAGGCAGTAGAGCTCGGCGTACATAGGATCGTACCATTTTCAGCAAAGCGTTCGGTAGTGAAGCTTGATGAGAAGAAAGCGGCAAAAAAGCAGGAACGCTGGCAGATGATTGCCAAAAGCGCGGCTGAGCAGTCGGGGCGAGGGGTGATCCCTGAAGTTGGTTTAGTCAGTTCTTTTTCGGAGGCGCTGAAACAGGCAGGAAAACTTGATGTTGTCCTTATTCCGTATGAGCTGGAAGAAGGAATGGCAGAGACAGTAAGAGTCATTGAACAGATCCGGGCGGGACAGTCGATCGGAATCTTTATCGGACCGGAGGGCGGTTTTGAAGAGGAAGAAGTGCTGCTCGCGAAAGAAGCGGGAGCCTGTCCGATCACACTGGGAAAACGGATCTTAAGAACAGAGACGGCAGGGCTTACGACACTTTCAATTTTGATGTATCATATTGAAAGCTGCGCTGTATCATCACAGAGGAAAGATTCATAGTTTAATAGTAAGATGTCAGACATCTGCTGTTCCCAATATTATAGCAAGAAATCAGTAAAGGAAAGGAATTATGGAAGTTTATCTTGACAATTCAGCTACAACGATGTGTTACCCGGAAGTGGGAGAACTTGTGTATCATATTATGTGTCGGGATTATGGAAATCCATCGGCAATGTACCGGAAAGGAGTGGAGGCCGAGAGATATATAAAAGAAGCAAAAGAAACGATTTCAAAGCTTTTGAAAGTGAATGCAAAAGAAATTATTTTTACATCCGGAGGTACGGAGAGTGATAATCAGGCGCTGATCGGGTGTGCGAGGGCAAATAAAAGAAACGGAAATCATCTGATCACTTCCTGCGTGGAGCACCCTGCCATTCTCAATACGATGCGTTATCTGGAGGAGGAAGAAGGATTTCGTGTCACTTATCTTCCGGTTGATGAGTGCGGAAGAATCCGGCTGGATGCATTGAAAGAGGCGCTTTGTCCGGAAACGATCCTTGTGTCGATCATGTATGTAAATAACGAGATCGGAACTGTTCAGCCGATTGCGGAAGCAGCACAGATCGTGAAGCGGTATAAGCAGTCGATCCTGTTTCATACAGATGCCGTACAGGGATTCGGAAAATATAAGATTTATCCGAAAAGGCTTGGGGTGGATCTGCTATCTGCCAGCGGGCATAAGATTCACGGACCGAAAGGGACAGGGTTTCTCTATGTGGACAGTCATGTGAAGATCAGACCGATCATTTTCGGCGGAGGACAGCAGAAAGATATGCGCTCGGGCACAGAAAATGTACCTGGGATCGCAGGACTGGCGCTTGCCTCAAAGATGATTTATCAGGATCTTGAATTAAAAACAGCGCACATGCGAGAATTGAAAACGTATTTTATAGACCGTATTTCAGAGATCGGCAATGTGAAAGTGCATGGACTTACAGATGAAGGAAGCGCGCCGCATATTATCAGCGCGGGATTTGCAGGGGTAAGAAGCGAAGTTTTGCTCCATACGCTGGAAGATCGCGGAATCTGTGTGTCGGCAGGTTCGGCGTGCGCATCCAATCATCCGGCAGTCAGCGGCGTACTACAGGCGACGGGAACGCCAAGAGAATATCTTGAGTCAACACTTCGGTTCAGTTTATCGGAGTTTACAACGAAAGAAGAAATTGACTATACACTGGAAACACTATATAATTGTATTCCGATGCTTCGGAAATATACACGGCGCTGATTTCGGAAGATAACACGAAAGAATACAGCGTAAAGAAGGAGAAAAAAAGATGGAGTTTCATTCGTTTTTGATTAAATACGGGGAAATAGGAATCAAAGGAAAGAACCGTTATGTATTTGAAGACGCACTTGTGCGGCAGATCAGATATGCACTTCGGAATGTAGACGGAGAGTTCCTTGTTCATAAATGTCACGGCAGAGTTTACGTGGACTGCGAGGGCGAATATGATTATGAAGAGACAGTTGAAAGTCTTAAGAAAGTATTTGGTATCGTAGGGATCTGTCCGGTTGTCCGCAAGGAAGTGAAAGAACCGGAAGAACTGAAAAAAGATGTGGCTGCCTATGTAGGAGAGATGTATCCTCAGGCAGATAAGACGTTCAAAGTAGAAGCGCGCCGCGCCAATAAACGGTATCCGATGAATTCGATGGAGTTAAACTGCGCGCTTGGAGAGGCTGTTCTTGATGCGTATCCGGGGATGAAAGTTGATGTGCACAATCCGGAAGTGCGTCTGAACGTAGAGATCAGAGAAGAGGTTTATATTTATTCTGAAATCATTCCGGGACCGGGAGGAATGCCTGTCGGAACAAACGGCAGCGCGATGCTTCTGTTATCAGGCGGAATCGACAGTCCGGTAGCCGGATATATGGTTGCAAAACGAGGCGTTGAACTGGAGGCGGTTTATTTTCACGCGCCGCCGTACACAAGCGAGAGAGCGAAAGAGAAAGTGATCGATCTTGCCAGACTCGTATCTGCTTATTCAGGTCCGATCAAGCTTCATATCGTTAATTTTACCGATATTCAGCTTGCGATTTATGAAAAATGTCCGCACGATGAGCTGACGATCATTATGCGCCGCTATATGATGCGGATCGCGGAACATTTCGCGAAGAAAGACGGATGTCTTGGTCTGATCACAGGAGAGAGCATCGGTCAGGTGGCGAGTCAGACGATGCAGAGTCTTGCGGCGACAAATGCGGTCTGCACACTGCCGGTATATCGTCCTCTTATTGGATTTGATAAGAAAGAGATTGTAGAAATCTCTGAAAAGATCGACACATACGAAGTTTCAATTCAGCCTTTTGAAGACTGCTGTACGATCTTTGTGGCAAAGCATCCGGTGACGAAACCAAATGTAGAACGAATCGAAAAGTCAGAAATCAATCTGACAGACTGTATCGATGATCTGATGAAGACAGCGCTTGAAACTGCAGAAGTGATCACGGTAGGGGCATAGAAAAAAAGCTGTCTCGGAAGAGACAGCTTTTTGCATTTACGCATGAATATATTTTCCTGTTATTATTTGATAATATACGGGTCGAGAGCAGCGAGGATTGCATCAATATCGCCGTCTGCGTGAATGTTCAGATCAATCGGTTTGGAGAGATCAAGACTGAAAATTCCCATGATGGATTTGGCATCTATAACGTATCTTCCAGATACTAAATCGAAGTCGTTGTCGTATTTTGTGATCTCGTTTACGAAAGATTTTACTTTGTCGATTGAATTTAATGAAATCTGTACAGTTTTCATTTTGCTACCTCCTTGAAATATGTGATAAAATAGGGTCAAAACCCTATAAATATTCTACGGGATAGGAAACTAAAAGTCAAGAAACAATAACAGAAAGAATGGTAAAAAGAGGGAAACTTATGAAAAAAGCAGCACTTCATAATCTTGGATGTAAAGTAAATGCGTATGAGACAGAAGCAATGCAGGAAATGCTTGAACAGGCAGGATATGAGATCGTTCCTTTTAAAGAAGGAGCGGACGTTTATATTATCAATACATGTACAGTTACGAATATTGCGGATCGAAAGTCAAGACAGATGCTTCACCGTGCAAGAAAACTGAATCCTGATGCGGTTGTTGTGGCGGCAGGATGTTATGTGCAGGCACAGGAAGGAAAAGAAATCGATCCGTGCATTGATATTGTGATTGGAAATAATCATAAAAAAGATCTGCCGGAATTATTGCGGCAGTATGAAATGCAGAAGAACAGCCATACCGAATATGCGTTGGAAGATATTAACCGTACAAAAGAGTACGAAGAACTGCATTTGACGAAACCCGGAGATCATACGAGGGCATATATTAAAGTGCAGGACGGCTGCAATCAATTCTGTACGTATTGTATTATTCCCTATGCGAGGGGGCGGGTGAGAAGCAGACAGATGGAAGACGTACTGGAAGAAGTGCGCGATCTTGCCGGAAACGGATATAAGGAGGTTGTTCTTACGGGAATCCATCTGAGTTCTTACGGAATTGACTTTGATGGGCAGAGGCATCTGCTTGATCTTATAAAAGAGGTACATGCAGTTGAAGGGATCGAACGAATCCGTCTTGGTTCTCTTGAACCTGGCATTATTACGGAAGAATTTGCAAAAGAACTTTCACAGATGCCGAAAGTGTGCCCGCATTTTCACCTTTCCCTTCAAAGTGGATGCGACGCGACATTGAAGCGGATGAACAGGAAGTATACGAGCGGAGAATATTACGACAGATGTCAGATCCTTCGGAAATATTTTGATCAACCGGCTCTCACAACGGATGTGATCGTCGGATTTCCGGGCGAGACAGAGGAAGAATTTGAGGCATCCTATGCGTTTGTAGACCGGGTTGATTTCTATGAGACACATATTTTTAAATACTCAAAGAGAGAAGGAACAAAAGCGGCGGTGATGGACGGTCAGATCGACGAGAAAATCAAAGGCGAAAGAAGCGCCCGTATGATCGCTCTTGGTGAGAAAAAACGGAAAGCGTATGAGGAAAGCTTTCTTGGAAAAGAAGTGGAAGTGCTCTTTGAAGAACGCGCGCAGATTGATGGAAAAGCGGTAATGACAGGGCACACGAAAGAGTATATGAAAATTGCACTAGAAACCGAAAAAAATATTTCTAATTGTATCGTAAAAGTGAAAATTGAAAATCATTCACAAATTATACGTTGAATTTTGAATAGGAGTATATTAAAATTGTAGGTAGTGATTTCGGAGTTTCCGAAAAGAAAAATGAGTAATAGAATGTTGATACAAAAAGACAGAGAGTAAGGAGGAACAGCAGGATGAGTGATCTCAGCAATACACAATTCTTTCAGGTAGAACCGGGACCGCAGATTTCAGCCGGAGACATTTTGGAGATTGTGTTCAAGGCGCTGAAAGAAAAAGGATATAATCCGGTAAACCAGATCGTAGGATATATTATGTCGGGAGATCCGACGTATGTTACAAGCTTCAACGGAGCGAGAAGTCTGATCATGAAAGTAGAGAGGGACGAGTTGGTCGAGGAGCTGTTAAAAGCGTATATCGAACATCATTCGTGGGAATAATCAGATATGAGAATTATGGGACTTGATTATGGGGCGAAGACGGTAGGCGTTGCGATCAGCGATGCTCTTTGTCTTACGGCTCAGGCAGTGGAAACGATCGGGAGAAAAGAAGAAAATAAGCTTCGGCGTACTTGTGCGCGGATCGAGGAACTGATCAAAGAATATGATGTGGAAAAGATCGTTCTCGGTCTTCCGAAACATATGAATAACGATATCGGGGAGCGGGCAAACAAGTCGATTGAATTTGGCGAGATGTTAAAGCGGCGGACAGGATTAGAAGTGATCATGTGGGACGAGAGACTTACAACAGTAGAGGCAGAACGGACATTGATCGAGAGCAAGGTGCGCCGTGAGAATCGGAAAAAACATATAGACCAGATCGCCGCAGTGTTTATCCTGCAGGGATATCTGGATTTGATGCATATGAAAAAACAGGCAGAATAGGTGAATCTGTCGGTTTTTGCAATGCCGACCGCTAACAATCCCGGAATTTGCCTTTTGGCAATTCCGGTGATTCGTGCACAATACCGAGATTGAAAAAGAAAAGGACGTAAGGGATTCGGATATGGAAAAAGTTAGATTTGCATTTGCAGACGGAAATGGTGAAGATGAATTTTTTGTGCTTGAAGAAACAAAGATCAACGGAAGTGCATATATCCTTGTTACGGAATCAGAGGATGATGACGCGGAGTGTCTGATCCTGAAAGATGTGCAGGATGAAGCGACCGGAGAGAGCGTCTATGAGATTGTTGAGGACGACAGGGAATTGCAGGCAGTTTCCAAAGTTTTTGAGGAACTACTTGAAGATGTAAGTATTGAGCTGTAGAAGAATATTATATTGTATGCAATGAAAATTTCCGAGAGATTCCGATGGATATATTGAACTGTTTGACGCCAGAACAAGGGCAAGCAATCGGGAAGGTGTCCGTCGGATGTTTTTGGTGAGGATAGAATGAAAAAAAACAGGACAGAGGAACTGCTCAAGGAAAAGCTGAGAGAAAAAGGGCTGAAAGTTACGAATCAGAGAATTCTGATCCTCTCAGCGCTGGAGCAGAATAAAGGCAGGCATTTGACTGCAGAGGATATTTATGAGCTCGTGACACAGGATCACCCTGAGATCGGATTGGCGACTGTCTACCGCACGATCCAACTTTTATGGGATATGCAGCTCATAGACAAGATTAATTTGGATGAGGGGTGTGTGCGTTATGAGATCGGACACCTGCTGGACGGGGAAGAAAGACATAACCACCACCATCTTATATGCAGAACATGTAATAAAGTCATCCCTTTCGATGAGGATCTTCTTGAAGAAGCAGAACGTCACATCGAACGCACGACAGGATTTCATGTTCTCGACCACGAGGTAAAGTTTTACGGAATATGCAAAGAATGCATGAAAAAAGGAAAATAGAGGAGGTGTTTGTTTTTTGAAAAAACAGAATAATGGAAAACTGCGTATCATACCGCTTGGAGGCTTAGAGCAGATTGGTATGAATATTACTGCCTTTGAATATGAAGACAGTATCGTTGTCGTGGACTGCGGTCTTGCGTTCCCGGAGGACGATATGCTTGGAATCGATCTTGTGATTCCGGATGTGACATATTTGAAGGATAATGCGTCGAAAGTGAAAGGTTTTGTTATCACGCATGGTCATGAGGATCATATTGGAGCGCTTCCGTATGTGCTCAAAGAGATCAATCTTCCGATCTACACGACGAAGCTTACGATGGGTATTATTGAGAATAAACTAAAGGAACATAATCTTCTTCGGACGACGAAACGGAAAGTTGTCCGTCACGGGCAGTCGATCAATCTTGGAAAGTTTCGGATTGAATTTATTAAAACGAATCACAGTATTCAGGATGCATCCGCTCTTGCGATCTATTCACCTGCCGGAGTTGTGATCCATACCGGAGACTTTAAAGTAGATTATACGCCGGTGTTCGGAGATGCGATCGATCTGCAGCGGTTTGCAGAGATCGGCAAGAAAGGCGTACTTGCATTGATGTCAGATAGTACGAATGCGGAGCGGCGCGGATTTACCCAGTCGGAAAAGACGGTAGGCATTACGTTTGACCATATTTTTGCAGAGCATCAGAATACAAGACTGATTATCGCTACGTTTGCATCGAATGTAGATCGTGTGCAGCAGATCATCAACTCGGCGTACAAGTACGGACGAAAAGTTGTTGTGGAAGGGCGCAGTATGGTGAATATCATTGCGACTGCGTCGGAACTTGGATATTTGAATGTGCCGGAAAACACATTGATCGAGATTGATCAGATGAAGAATTATCCGCCGGAAAAAATGGTGCTTATTACAACAGGAAGTCAGGGAGAGTCGATGGCAGCTCTGTCCAGAATGGCAGCGGATGTGCACAGAAAAGTGACGATCCAGCCAAACGACACGATTATCTTCAGTTCGAATCCGATCCCCGGAAATGAGAAGTCTGTTTCCCGTGTGATCAATGAACTTTCTTCGAAGGGAGCAGAAGTTATTTTTCAGGATGCTCATGTGTCGGGACATGCCTGTCAGGAAGAATTGAAGCTGATCTATTCCCTTGTAAAGCCAAAATATGCGATTCCGGTTCATGGAGAGTACAGGCATTTGAAAGCGAATGCAGAAGTGGCAAAATCACTCGGTATTCCGAAAGAAAACGTATTTATCATCCAGTCCGGCGATGTGCTTGAATTATGTGATGACAGTGCAAAAGTGGTAGATAAAGTCCATACAGGCGCAATTCTCGTAGACGGACTCGGAGTCGGTGACGTAGGAAATATTGTGCTTCGGGACAGACAGCATCTGGCGGAAGATGGAATCATCATTGTTGTGCTTACTCTTGAGAGAAGAACGAACCGTCTGCTTGCAGGTCCGGATATTGTATCCCGCGGTTTTGTTTATGTGAGAGAATCGGAAGAACTGATGGACGATGCGAGAAAAGCGGTGTCTGATGCTTTGGACAAATGTCTTACCGGACGCCATACGGATTGGAATAAGATTAAACTTGTGATCCGTGACTCCATGAATGACTATATATGGAAAAAGACAAAGAGGAAACCGATGGTGATTCCGATCATCATGGATGTGGATGTGTAGATTATGATAGTAGATGAACGTATTGTTACATTCATCAATTCGCTTGATACGAAAAACAGTGAAATATTAGAAGTTATTGAGAGAGAAGCTCTGGATGACAATGTGCCGATCATACGGCGCGAGATGCAGAGCTTCCTCAAGGTGCTTCTCCTGGTGAAAAAACCTATGCGCATTCTGGAAGTGGGAACTGCCGTAGGTTTCTCTGCGTTATTGATGAGTGAATATACACCGGAAGAATGTACGATCACGACGATCGAAAACTATGAAAAAAGAATCCCGATTGCGAGACAAAATTTTGTTCGGGCAGGGAAAGAAAACAGGATCACACTGATAGAAGGCGATGCAATGGAAGTGCTTGGAACGTTGAAAGAATCTTATGATTTTATCTTTATGGATGCGGCGAAAGGGCAGTACATTCATTATTTTCCTGAAGTGATGCGGCTGCTGTCCGACGGCGGTCTTCTTGTATCAGATAATGTGATGCAGGACGGAGATGTGATCGAGTCGCGCTTTGCGGTAGAACGGAGAGATCGGACGATCCATGCGCGAATGAGGGAATATTTGTATGAATTAAAACATAACGATGAACTTGTGACATCGATCGTTCCTTTGGGAGACGGTGTGGCGCTGAGTGTGAAAAAAGAGGTAGGAGAAAGAGGATAATATGAGCAGACATCCTGAATTATTGATTCCGGCAAGCAGTCTGGAAGTGTTGAAAACTGCAGTTATTTTCGGAGCAGATGCTGTCTATATTGGAGGCGAAGCATTCGGACTGCGGGCAAAAGCGAAGAATTTTTCGATGGAAGAGATGAGCGAGGGCATTCAATTTGCCCATGAGCATAATGTGAAGGTCTATGTGACTGCAAATATTTTGGCGCATAATGATGATCTTGACGGTGTCAGGGAATATTTTAAAGAATTAAAAGAAATTAAACCGGATGCGCTGATCATTGCAGATCCGGGGGTGTTTGAGATCGCTAAAGAGATCTGCCCTGAGATTGAAAGGCATATAAGCACACAGGCAAATAATACGAATTATGCGACATATAATTTTTGGTATAAACAGGGAGCGAGCCGTGTTGTATCTGCCAGGGAACTGTCGATGGAAGAGCTGAAAGAACTTCGCGCAAATATTCCGGCGGATTTGGAAATCGAGACATTTATCCACGGAGCAATGTGTATCTCTTATTCGGGAAGATGCCTTTTGAGCAATTATTTTACGGGGAGAGATGCGAACAGGGGAGCATGTACTCATCCGTGCCGTTGGAAATATGCGGTTGTAGAAGAAAAAAGACCCGGAGAGTATCTTCCGGTTTATGAAAATGAAAGAGGAACTTATATTTTTAATTCGAAAGACCTTTGTATGATTGAGCATATACCGGAGCTGATCGATGCAGGGATCGACAGTCTTAAGATTGAAGGCAGAATGAAAACTGCTTTATATGTGGCGACGGTTGCAAGGACGTACCGTAAAGCGATCGATGACTATAAGAAAGATCCGAAACTGTATGAACAGAATATGCCGTGGTATAAAGAACAGATCTCTAATTGTACTTATCGTCAGTTTACAACCGGATTTTTCTTCGGGAAACCGGATGAAACGACACAGATCTATGACAGCAACACATATAATAAAGAGTACACCTATCTTGGAATCGTCGGGGAGGTTCGGGACGGACTTTGCCGGATTGAGCAGAGAAATAAATTTTCTGTCAAAGAGACGATCGAGATCATGAAACCGGACGGCAGAAATACGGAAGCAGAGGTGCGGCGTATTATCAATGAAGAAGGCGGGGAGCAGGAAAGCGCACCCCACTCGAAACAGGTTCTTTATGTCGAACTAAGTGAAACTCCTGATGTGTATGATATTTTGCGAAGAAAAGAAGACGTATCAGAACAGATGTAAAAACAGCTCCGGCGCTGTGGAACAAAAACGAAAAGAAAAAGAGAATAATCTTCATAGTGATACCGGGGAAAACCGGAACGAAAGCAGCATAGAAGAGGATGTATACAGCATCTTCGTCTATGCTTTTTTGTAATGGCGGCCATTTACATCCCGGAATACGTCTTTTTGCATTTCCGGTGATTTGATGTTAGGAGAAGGCAGGTGAAACGGGAGAATATAAGAGATAAAAAGGCAAGGGGGGAAAGTGTGGAAAAAAGGGCAGAAAAAAAGTGGAAAATAATGAAAAAAGTAAAGCGTTAAGCGGCGAAAAATGATATAATAAAATTTGGTAGTATCCTAATAAAAATATGAGAAAAGAAAGGAAGAAGTTTATGGCAGGAAAGGTAGTGAAAAAACTGCTTGCAGGGGTTCTTACCGTTGCCATTGTGATACCGGGAAATTTCGTTCCGGCACAGGCAGCAGAAGAGCCGCAGGAAGACTACCTCATCTATCCGAATCCACATAAGGTGGAGTATCAGCAAGGGGATTATATTCTGGGAAAAGAATTGAATGTAATCTATGACAAAGGAATTGATGAGGCAACAAAAGACCGTCTGCAGGAGGCGGCGGACCTCAAAGGTCTTGAGGTGAATGAAGCAGAGCAGCCGAAGGAAGGCACAACCAATGTATATGTTGGTGTGCATGGACAGGATGGAACGGCGGAAGATTATATTACAGCAGAATATCAGCCGGAAGAGTCTTTGTTCGGAAAGACAGATTCTTATTTTTTGGCAAGTGATGAGAATGTGATCTCTGTACTTGGAAAAGATGCAGATGCTGCATTTTACGGTCTGACTACGCTGTATCATATTTTTGCGCAGACAGACAGCCTGACGATCCGTAATTTTGAGATCGAGGATTATGCGGATGTAGTAAGCCGTGGTTTTATAGAAGGCTACTACGGAAATCCGTGGTCAACGGAAGATCGTGTGAACTTGATGAAATGGGGAGGATATTACAAGTTAAACGCCTATTTCTATGCGCCGAAAGACGATCCGAAGCATCGTACACAGTGGGACGAACTTTACACGGAAGCAGAGCTGGCGAGCAAGATCAGACCGCTGGCGGAAGCCGGCAATGAATCAAAATGCCGTTTCGTCTACGCGCTTCATCCGTTCCCGCAGGGAAATCATCTTCGTTTTGATGATAATTACGAGGCGGATTTAGCGAAACTTCAGGCGAAGTTTAAACAGGTGATCGATCAGGGCGTGCGTCAGATCGCAATCCTTGCAGACGACTTTTGGAATCCGGGAGGAGCGAATGGAGTACGTCTGTTAAACGATATGACGGCATGGCTTGAAGAAGTGAAGAAAGAATATCCTGATATGAAGATGACGATCCCGTATGTTCCGTATGATTATATGGGCAACGGAAGCAGCGCGGAACTTCAGACTCTGAAACAGGCGCCGGATAATGTTCAGATCGTTATGACAGGCGGAAGAGTTTGGGGAGAAGTAACGGACAACTTTACTTCTACGTTTACGGGCAATGTCGGACGCGGACCGTTCATGTGGATCAACTGGCCGTGTACGGATAACTCTAAGAAACACCTGATCATGGGAGGATATGATACGTTCCTTCATCCTGGAGTAGAGCCTTCTAAGATTCAGGGAATTATGCTCAACCCGATGCAGCAGTCAGAGCCGAGCAAAGTCGCTATTTTCGGTAATGCAGATTACGCATGGAATATCTGGGAGACAAAAGAAGAGGCAGACCGGTCTTGGAATAACGCGTTTTCATTTGTAGATCATAATTCGGCAGTTCCGAATGGGGCAAGCGACGCGCTTCGTGAGCTGTCAAAACATATGATCAATCAGGCGATGGATTCTCGTGTAACGGCATTGCAGGAATCGGTTGTGCTGAAAGAACAGTTAAATGCATTCAAAGAGAAGCTGGAAGCGGAGACACTTACGGCTGAAGATGTAGATGCAGTGATCGCAGAATTTGAAGTGCTTCAAAATGCGTCAAAGACGTATCGGGCAAGTGGAAATGAGGCGATCAAAGGTCAGATCGTATACTGGCTGAACTGCTGGGATGATACGACAGAGGCGGCAATCGCATACTTAAACGGTGTAAAGAGCGCTCTGGAAGGAGACGTTTCTTCTGTGATCAGCTATAATACAGCAGGAAAGACGGCATTTGACCGTTCGAAAACATATGACTTTTTATATGTAGATCATCAGGAATACGCAGAGGTTGGCGTACAGCACATTGTTCCGTTTATCAATACACTGGCAGAATATGTATCTGCAAAAGCGGAGACAGCGGTTAATCCTGATAAAGTGATCCAAAAATATATCACAAGCAGAAAAGATACGCCGGAAGGCGCAAAAGAGAATCTTTTTGACGGCGATGAGTCTACAAAGATTATTTACAAGACTCCGAATTCACTTTCAAAAGATGATTATATCGGTGTGGAATATAATAAAATGATCGATATCGACAGTATTCGCTTTATTCTTGGAACGGGAAAAAATCATTTTGAACATGCGAAACTGCAGTATATGACAGAAGACGGAACCTGGACAGATCTGACCCTGACAGGTATGGAAAATAATTTTGTCGGCGAGCAGGGAAAAGTTCAGGATATCAATGTGAAGGAAGCAAACCTTCCGAGTGATCTGAAAGCAAAAGGAATCCGTCTTATCGCAACAGCGGCGAATGTAAACGACTGCTGGCTTGAGATCTCGGAAATTCAGATTAATAAAAAAGAAGTGGCTTCCGCAGACACAGAGCGTTACACGGGAGATGTGACATTCAGTGAAATTTCTACACAGGGGAACGAGCATACAGCAGCAAAAATGTTTGACGGGGATCTGTCTACAGAGATGTGGATCGCGAAAGAACCATATAGCGGTGCGGACAAGGATAAAATCGCGGCAGGCGCTTATATTCAGGTTACATTCCCGGAAGCAAAACAGATCGGAAGCGTAAGGATGACGCAAGGAAAGTCATCTGCAGGAGATGTGTTCAAAAAAGTAGAAATACAGTACAGCACAGACGGACAAAGCGGCTGGAAGAAAGCCGGAGAGTTTACAAATGCGAAAGATCAGACAGTAAACTTTACAGTAACTGATCAGATCAAAGCCATCCGTCTTGTGAACAAAGAGCAGACAGCAGGCTGGGTACGCGTCGGTGAATTAGATATCCGTGCGCCGAAGAATCCGGGTCAGGCAGGAACAACAGAGAATATTTATACAAATGTGAAAAACCACGAAATGCTCGGAACAACAGAAGCAGGAATGTCTTCTTTACAGCCGGGAACGATCAGTTTGGAAAAAGATCAGTATATCGGCGTTGATTTAAAGAACATTAAAGCGATCGAGAACATTGCAGTGAAAGCGGAAGATAATGCTAATGTGAAACTGCAAAGTTCTATGAACGGAGTAATCTGGACTGACGTTGATGCAGGAGCGTTGGAAGACGCGAGATATGTAAGACTTTACAATGCCGGAAATGAGACACAGAATGTTGCAGTTGAAGAATTCAAAGTAACATATGCGTTTATCGGAGAGAAAACAGTTGAAAGTGATTTCGAGCAGAGTGATTCTGCAAGTGATATGCGCAGCAACGGAAAAGTAGGAAATGTATTCGACGGAGATTTAGCTACGTTTGGCAAGATCACAGGAAAACAGGATGAAGGGAAAAAGATCGTATTCGATCTCGGACAGACTGTGAATTTTGAATCATTCAGATACTATGTAAAAGAGACAAGTCTTGACTTTTTAAGACATGCAAAATTCGAAGTTGCGGACAGCAAAGAGGCTGCAGACGATCAGTGGACAAAGATCCTCGAAGTAGGAAATGAGGCAGCGGTTCAGATATCGTCTAATGCAACAGCAAAAGACGCCGACTATTTGACTCATGATACTACAAATCCGGGAAATATGTATGCAGAAGCAACCGGATTGAATGCATCAGGACGTTATTTGAGAATCGTACCGTTGACAACATATACACAAAGATGGGTTGAACTGTATGAACTTCAGATTAACGGCGGAGCATACATGACAATAGAGTCAAACAAAGACATCGTGTCAGAGGTGACGGAAGAAGCTGGCAAGATCCCGTCAAATGTATTCGACGGAAATTTTGCGACAACATATAAACCATCTGCTGCAAACGGTTCATTTACATATCGTATCAGCAGACCGGATCAGAGAACGATTCGTATCGTTCAAAACGGAAAAGTATCGAATGCGGATGTAAAAGCAGTTCTTTATAAAGACGGAGTAAAACAAGAAGCAGTCACGATCGGAAAACTGAATCAGACGATCAATGAATTTGCTGTTGCAAAAGACAGCCAGATCTTGGAAGTCGTTGTAACATGGGCGGAAGATATTCCTGAAATTTCTATTATAAAGACAAGCGAAAATGAAAAAGCTGCAGTTGATAAAAATGCGCTGAATGAGGCGATTAAAAAGCAGATCAACGATAAGTGGACGGCAGGCAGCAAGCAGGCGGTGACGGAAGCAAAAGCGACAGCGGAAGAAATCGCGGCAAATGACTACGCGACACAGGAAGTTGTAAATCTGGCAGAAAAAGCGCTTCTTGCCGCACATAAAAACGCAGTTGTCAAAGGAGATGTTACCGAATTAGAAAATGCACTGAATCATGTGAAAGCAGGAAAAGAAAATGTGGGAACAGAAGAAGCTCCTGTTTATGTAGAGATCTATTCTGCGAGAACGTATGCGTCATATGAGTCGGTAATAAATGAGATTCGGGAAGCTCTGAAAGACAAAGAAAATGTTTCCGAGAAGAAAGTGGAAGATCTGACAGAGAAACTTAAGAAAGCTGACGCGGCTTTAGAATATTCACTGATCCAGAGAGAGCTGGCGGAAACAGAATTAGAAAACGCAGTAAACTATAATGAGGATGATTACACAACTGCTTCTTACAAAGCATATACAGATGCGAAAGCGGCGTTAGATGCGCTTGTGAAAGCAGATAAGGCAGAGCGTAACAATCCGAAAGAAATCTATGCTGCACGAAATGTTTTTGTACAGACAGAAGAAGGTCTTGTTAATGTAGTTGCATTGAAAGCAAAACTTGCAGAAGTTGGAGAACTGGATGAAAAGCTTTATACGGCAGACAGTTGGAACGTACTTCAGGATGTAGTGAAGGATGCGGAGTCCTGTCTGGAAAACGGAACAAAAGATCAGGTAGATAAAGCAGTTTCTGATCTGGAAAATGCAGTGAATGGTCTGGTGGAAAAAACAGAAACGACCGTGGATGATGTCATTGCAGAAATGGAAAAAGTAAACGGTAAAGATTACACAGAAGTAAGTTTCGGTGTGCTTCAGGATGCCATCAGCAAAGCAAAAGCAGATAAAGATCAGAATGATCCGGCGTTAGATCAGGCAAATATCGCTGCAATGAAAGAAGCGAAAGCGGCGCTTGTAAGTATCGTAGATTTAAAGGCGGCTCTTAATGAAGCGGCGCAGCACAAAGAAGGAAATTACACAGCAGGTTCTTATAAACTGTTGAAAGATGCTGTGACAACTGCAGAACCGTTGAAAGAAAACGGTACGAAAGAAGAGGTTGCCAATGCGGTGTCAGCAATTCGTGCGGCGATCAAGGGACTGGAAAAACGTGCGGCTGGTTTGGATGAATACAGAGATTCTATTGTATTGAAGAAACCGGAAGGTTATACAGAGGAAAGCTATGCGGCATATAAAAAGGCGTACGATGCGCTGATGGCTCTGGATTCGAAGGAGACAACGGCGGAAATGTTTGCAAATGCGAAATCTGCCTTTGAGGCTGCACAAGCAGGACTTGTAAAGAAAGGAAGCAGTGAGAATACGGGAAGCTCTTCAAATGGAGCAATTACAAACGGAGCAGTTGCAACCGGAGATACAATGAACGTTTCAGCATTAGCAGGCTTATTCTTATCACTTTTGACGATAGCAGCGCTTATGAAACGTAAAACATTCTTTCGCCTTTTTGGAAAAGATGAATAGAAATCAGAATTGATTAAAAGGATAATATCAAAAGGATGTAAGATAATTTGAATTTAAGAATCGCCAGTTCGGGCAGTGATGAAGCCGGAACTGGCGATTCTTTTTTACAATGGCGACCGGTTACAATCCCGGAATGTGGCTTTTGGCATTTCCGGTGATTGCTTTGAATAGCGGACGAACGATGTATATTAAAGGAAGATTTCCGCTTTTTTGTCGCTCTGACAGACTTTGGTTAATTTTTTTACAGTCAGATTCATCTTAAAATCACTGACATATCTGGCTTTCTGTTTACAGAAGCGGACACATTTCATGCAGCCGATACATTTATCATGATCTGTTTTTTTCGGATTATCAGGAGAGATTGCTCCTGCCGGACAGATCTTGGCACAGGCGCCGCACTCAGTGCAAAGGGAAACATCAGCCTTCGGGAAAAGGACGTTTTTGCCATATTTTCTATAAGGAGTATTTCCCGGTACTTTCAGATTGAAGGAAGCAAAAGATTCTTCCTTTTTAATGATTCGATTCAGTGAAACGCCATATTCGGAAGCTGTCTTTAAATCTGCTTTGTTCGGACGTCTTGCACCGATGGAGTTCACGATGGAATGTTCGGTCGGAAAAGCTGCGGCTCCGATGACTTTGAAGCCTCTTTTTTCGACTTCGGTTTTTAATTCTAAAAGAGCGTCTTCATATGCGCGGCATCCGTATGTAGCGACAAGGGCGGCGGGAGTTCCGCTGCCGGAAAACAGATCGAGATATTCGAGAAAGAGCGCCGGAACACGACCGTAGTATACGGGGATAGCAAACAGGGCGAAGTCGTTTGGCGCAAATTTTGCGACAGGTTTCAGATCTTTTTTGATCGTAAGGTCAAAAGAGACTGATTTCAGATCGATACTTCTTGCCGTCTCCATAACGACTTTGTGAGTCGTTCCTGTAGGGCTGAAATAAATAAGTTTTAATTCGTTCATTTTCATAAATCAACAGACTCCTTTGTAAGTAATATTACAATGATATCATAATGCGGGTGAAAATGCACGAAGAAAAAACGATATACCAAGCCGGCTCTTTTTAGGCGCTCTTCAGATCTTCTTTGGCTCTTTTTTGAGATATTCTGTTGTCAGTGCATTTTTGTTTGACTGGGTAAGAAGAAAACTATACAATGAATATAATAGAAAGTACTTAGGAGGGAAAAGATTATGAAATGTCAGTATTGTGGCAGTGAAATTCCTGATGATGCTGTTTTTTGTCCCGAATGCGGACAGCGGCAAGAAGACCATTCAACCGATATAGATTATCCCGCAGGTTTGAATGAGGGATCACAGCAGGAGCTGGAAGAGCAGTTAAATCAAGAACCGGAGCAGAAGTCAGGCGAAGGGTTTGAGCAAGGGGCGGATCAAGAACCGGAGCAGAAGTCAGGCGAAGGGTTCGAGCAAGGGCTGGATCAAGAACCGGAGCAGAAGTCAGGCGAAGGGTTCGAGCAAGAGCCGGATCAAGAAATGGAGCAGAAGTTAGAGCAAGAGTTACAGAGAGAGCTGCAAAAAGTGTTAGAGCAAGAGCCGGAGAAAGAGTCAACGAAGAAAGCTTGTCCGGTATGCGGCACAGTACTGGGAGACGGGGATTTGTTTTGCCCGGAGTGCGGTGCACAGATTTCACCTTCCCGAATGCCGGTTAAGGAAGTTCCTCCGGTGAAGAAAAAAGGAAAAACGCCGATTATTGTTGCGGGAGTGATCGGAGGAATCCTTCTGATTGCTGTTGTCGCCGTTGTGTTGGTGCTGGTTTTCAGAAGAGAAGATGAAGCGCCGTCAATCGATTCGATTGAACAGGAGATTGTGGAGCCGTCGGATGAGGATGTTTTGTCAGATGCAGATTTTAATCTTTTGGATGAAGATGAATTGTATTTTGAAGGGTTTGTGAAGAAAACGGAAAACGGAGATTATATTCTGCGTTTGGATGAGGAATATACATTTTACGGAGAAGATTTTTACGGAGATAATATTTTGCTGGAAAATGTGCGGAACATCCATATTGACCAATCTGTCCTTCCGGAAAAGATGCTTGACAGTATAAAATCAAATCAGACGGTTGAGGTGGACGGACAGTTATATATTGATAATGAAACATTGTATATAAGTCCATTTTTTATCTGGGATGAAGACGGAGAAGACCTGATAGAGACATTTGAAAAATCACAGTCTGAGGATGAACTTTTGAACAAAGATTATATTCTTCCGCAGAGCGGTTCCCGTCTTTTGACGGAAAGTGATGTGGCGGGAATGGATATCCGCGAGATCAATTACGCAAAAAATGAGATTTATGCAAGACATGGACGCATGTTCCAATCAGCTGAACTGCAGAATTATTTTAATAGTAAGAGCTGGTATTACGGTACAGTCAGCCCGGAAGATTTTGATAATTCCATGCTCTCCGAAGTTGAGCGGAAGAATGCAGATTTTCTGTCACAGATTGAGTTTGGTATGGACCCGAAAGGGTATCAGCTGGATGCACAGTGATGACTAAAGGATATGAAACTATGAAAAAGAGAGTAAGGTTCTTCCTGGTTTTGATGTTTGCCGGTTTTAGCGTTTTGGGATGCGCAAGGAAACAGACCGGTGATTCTTCGGAAGGACACGAAGCTTTAAAAGAGTCGGATGTTATCACAGAACGTGAAGAATCACAAAAACGCAAAACTTCGTCGGAAGATCAAGATGCGGAGGAGCACAATGTTTCAGATCAGGATAAACAATCGAATGAGAAAGAAGGATCTGAGAAAAAAGGAATTCTGATTGCCATCGATCCCGGACATCAAAGTCCGAATATAGACATGAGCGGGCAAGAACCGAATGCTCCGGGATCGGGGGAATTGAAGCAGAAGTCTGCAGGAGGGACTACCGGCAGATTTACCGGGATACCAGAATATGAATTAAACCTTGAGATTGCTCTGAGACTTCGGGACTGTCTGGTCGAGCAGGGATATGATGTGATCCTGACCCGGGAAAACAATGAGACTGCTATAAGTAATGCAGAAAGGGCGTGCCTTGCAAATGATGCCGGGGCAGATTTTTCTTTACGAATCCATGCAAATGGAAGTGAAGATCCGGCTGTAAACGGCGCAATGGCATTGATAGGATCTGCTGAAAATCCTTATGTGGGGAGCTTTTACGAGGAAAGTTATTGTCTGGCGGAACAGATTTTGAATTCTTATTGCAGTTCTACAGGAATGCAAAATCTCGGCATCCGATGCAATGATACAATGACAGGGATTAACTGGAGCCGGATACCGGTTGTTATACTTGAAATGGGATTTATGACGAACGAGCAGGATGATATAAATATGGCGGATGATTCGTATCGGGAATTGATGGTCAACGGGATCACGGAAGGGATCAATGCCTATTTTGGCTTTTGATTTCGAAGATTATGATGTAAGGGAGCAGAATATGCGTAGAAATGTTTTCAGATACAAACTGTTCTATATTTTATCGGTTCTTCTCGTGACGGCGGCTTTTACACTTACTGCCTGCCATAAAGAAGAGCCTGTAAAGGAAAAGAAAGAGAAAGAGCAGGAAAACAGGCAGGAGATTCCGATTAAAAGAGTGGAGCCTGAGGAGACGGAAGAGAAAGCAGAGGAGTCTTCTTTGGCGTTGGATGATTTGAACGGTCAGATTCGGCAGATCATTGCGCCTGTTGAAAGTACCGGGGCCTTCGTTTCGGTATATGTGGAAAATCTTTCTTCGGAAGAAAAAACTTCTGTCAATAATTGTCAGATGCAGGCGGCGAGCCTGATCAAGCTTTATATTGCAGGCTGCGTATATGAGCAGATGCCGCTGATGCAAGAACAGGAGGCGTACACCGGAGAAACGGAAGAGCTTTTGCGGTTGATGATTACGGTCAGTGACAATGAGTCGGCGAATATGCTTGTTCGGAAACTCGGTTTTGGAGATGCTTCGGCAGGAATGGAAGCGGTGAATGCATTTTGCCGATCTCATGAGTTTACAGATACGCATATGGGAAGACTGCTGTTAGCTCCGAATGATGTGGATGACAATTATACATCTGTGAATGACTGTGGGAAGTTTCTTCGGGAAATAAACGGAAATGTTTTGGCGGGATCTGAAAAGATTCTTTCTCTGATGAAACAGCAGGAACGTACAGGTAAGATTCCGGCAGGCGTGCCTGCCAATGTTGAGACTGCAAATAAGACTGGAGAACTTTCGGATGTGGAAAATGATGCGGCGATTATTTTCAGTGAAAATGGAGCGTATACTGTTTGCGTGATGACGAGTAATCTGTCAGATCCTTTTGCGGCGCGTACGATGATTACGGAACTGTCTGCGCAAGTTTATCGGTATATGTGCCCTTAGCGTTTCATCGGGATTGCGTTTTTGGAACAGGGATAAACAGGGATATATAAAAACCTCCAGGAGGTTCGCTTGTTTAGCGGCCGCTTGGAGGTTTTTTTACGTTGTTCTATTTTGGTATATCAAGTTCCGTGATGGCGTTTTTAGGATTAGATCAATCCGTTGTAACGGTTGTAAGCCATGCAGATACTGTTTGTGTTTTTGATGATAATATTCATGGCGATGAAAGGACCGATTCCGCAGAGGAACGCTCCAAAGATAAGCCATAACAAAATCGTTGTTCCGTTTTCTGAAAATGACAAACCATAACGCGGCGCGTTAGCGGCAAGACGGTTTCCGAGAGAATACTCCCACCACCAACTGTAAATTCCACATGTTACGATAGAAAGAAGAATAAACTGCACTAATCCTCCGGTTGTTTTTCCATCTCCGGCACAAGCTGTATTTACATCGCGGGCAACAGTATATATGAAGTAATAACCGTAAATTCCGCATGTGATAATTGAAAGAACAATGTAGCCGAGCAGTCCGCGGTCAGTTTTTAGTGGTGTAACGCCGGGACCGGAATAGTTGGAACCGGAGCCTTGATTGTTATAATTTGTTCCTTGATTATAATAGTTTGTTCGCATATTTTGTCCCCCGTAGTTTGTGTTATTTTGCGCGCTGCCGTTTTGTGCGCCATTGTTTTGTGCACCGCCGTTTTGTGCAGTATTGCTTTGTGCGTTGCTGTTTTGGCTGTCCTGTGTTGTTCCGCATGTCTGGCTGTTACGGGTAAAGCCGTTGACAGAGGATGCAGCATTTGACAGATCAGGCGTCATTCCTGCAAGATACAGGAGAATGTACGTGATGCCGACGATCGCGATTGCCGCAGTTAAAGTCAATAACAAAGACGATAAACTCCAGAAAAATGTGTAAAAAGAAAAATAGTATCTGAAGTTTCGGAATAAGGATGTAATAAATCCGATGATTCCGCGCAGAGCGATGATTGCCGTAAGTCCGCATAAGATGATAAAGAAAGTTCTTGTTTTTTCTTTTTCTTTTGTAAATGCGAACATTGCAATGATTACTGCGCTTCCGGCGTAACATGCCATTTCAAGAAAACTTCCCAAACCTTGCAAGACGCTGTCGTAAGAAAAGCTTTGAATACCTGAGATCAGGTTATTTAAAGCGATCACGCTGCAGACGCCTGCCAAAATAAAAAATCCGATTTGTAAAAATTTCTGAATTTCTTCTGTTTTGTCTGCAGCAGTTGTTTTTTGGGGGTTGTTTTCTTCTGTTCCGTAAGATGTTTCGGTAGTTTGTTTTTCAGCAGTATTTTGTGATGGCTCTGTTTTACTTCCGCAGTATGGACAGAATTTTGCGGTGTCTGAAATTTCTCGTCCGCATGTTTTACACTGCATAAAAATCCCTCCTCTTTTTTCATTTTTTAGTAAAAAGATTAGAAATCAATGAAAAGATTGCTCCGTTTTCCGGGTGAAAAACTACGATGGTGTCGGATGGATCCAGCATTCGCCAAATGTATACAGCCAAAAACAGGATGCAAGCGGCTGCCAGTAAAAATTTCTGAATCTTCTTCGGTATCTTATTCCAATAGAGAAAGAGTGCGATCCCGACCGGCAAGATCCAAAAAAGGGGGTGATACTGAAAAGCTCCCGCAAAATCCAGACGAAGTGCGCAAAACCATGCTCTTGACATTCCGCAGCCGGCACAGGAGATTCCGGTCAGAAACAGAATCGGACAGGTGATTCCAAATACCAGTTCTAAGATTAGATAAAATACTGCGATTGTAAAAAGTGCGGTTACATTTTGCCATTTTTTCATATAGATTTCTCCCTTATCTCTTCCAGTTTACAATAGTCAAAAAAGGTTGTCAATCTGCGTACATCATTGTGGACGCATAATTTTTGCGGGATATAAAATTGTTTGTTTCAAAATGTTCAGGAGTGCAGATGAGAAAGAGTGTTTGCAGCTCGTTTGAGGTTGACAGAATGGATTGTTTGTATTAATGTGAATAATACAAAATGATGGTAAGGTGAGAGGAAAAGGAAGAGGAAGAATATGATTATAAAGATTCGGACAACGAGTGAGATTCCAATCTATCTGCAGCTTAGAAACGAGATTGTAAAAGGAATCGGGAAAGGGGAGCTTGCAGAAGGAGAGAGCCTGCCCACTGTTCGCCGGCTCGCGGCTGATCTCGGCGTGAATGCGATGACGGTAAGCAAAGCCTATCAGATGTTGAAAACAGAAGGTTTTATAGAAACAGACCGAAGGCGTGGAACGATTGTCTGTCAAGTGGAAAGGACCGTATCTGAAATGCAGAAAGAACAAGTGTGCAGAAGACTTGGAGAGGAACTGGAGTTGTTAAGTGCGGAAGCGAAAATACGTGGCGTGGGGAGAGATGAGTTTGTTGGTCTTTGCGATCGGATTTTTGCAGGAATGGAGGGGTGACGGATGGTGATGTTTCTCTTGTTTTTGATTATAAATGTAGGAATGATTGGAATTTTTTATGGTGTTTATGGGACAAAACGCAAGTATGTGGAAGGGATGCTCATGGGGGTTCATCTTCCGGCGTCGGCGGTTGAGACAGAAGAAGTGAAAATGTTTATGGAAGAATACTATAAGAAGACAAAGTGGTTTTATATACTGAATTTGTTGGTGGGAATTGCGGTGTGTGGTGCCTGCTTTTGGTATTTTTCGATTTTTATGATTTTGTGGAGCATATGGCTTTTTGTGCTTTTTTTGGGGGGGGGTTCTTTTAATCAAAATC
>OGRC01000369.1_pt1 | contig 38149 bp, 31 predicted proteins | sample 1553431 | NCBI WGS metagenome assembly OGRC01 (sample SAMEA2580064, study PRJEB22360) | human gut metagenome | biome: human gut; feature: human-associated habitat; material: faeces | place: Denmark | collected 2008/2010
CCGATCCCTCTGCCACAACACTCTCCAAAAGTCCTCGCATGGTTGCTGACGTCTCTTCCGACACGATGCCGGATTTTTCTTCCCAGGAAAGCCGCTCCAACACCTCGCCGTCCCCATTCAGCACTTCCATCCCGAAATGCGGCGTCACCCTGCGTCCTCCGTTGATCATCGAACTGACCGTTGTGAGCATCTGGATCGGCGTGATCTGAAACGATTGTCCAAATGTCATCGTCGCCAGTTCCACGGTTCCGATATCTTCCCTTTTATGCATGATGGTCCCCGCTTCTCCCGGAAGATCCACGTTGGTCATCCCCAGCAGTCCGAATTGTGAAAAATAGTCGTAAAACCGATCTGCTCCAAGTCTCAGTCCGATCTCCATAAATACCGGATTGCAGGAATTCTGGATTCCCTGCACAAATGTTTCCGTTCCATGTCCGCCCACCTTATGACAGCGGATTTTCCGATCCTCGACGATTTTATATCCCGGACAGGAAAATGTATCGTTCAGTGTGACAACCCCCTCTTCCAGACAGGCTGCCGAGGTGATGATCTTAAAAGTCGATCCCGGTTCATAGGTATCATTGATACATCCGTTTCTCCACATTTGATTGAGAAGATCCTGCTTTTCCTCTTCATTTGCAGCATTCACGTCTTCCGGCAGGGTAAACGGATCATTTAAGTGAAACTCCGGTACATTGACCATCGCTAAGATTTCTCCATTCTGCGGATTCATCAACATCACCGAAACCGCATCCGCCTGCTTTTCTTCCATAACTTTCCATGCCGCCTGCTCGCAAAAAGACTGGATGTTATAATCCATCGTGATCTTCAGCGTGTTCCCCGCCACCGGTTCGATCCGATCTTCCGCCATCCCCTCCAGTTCGATCCCCCGGGCGTCCGTCATCGTCAGGATCGTTCCGTTTGTCCCTTTCAAAACATCCTCATACTTTACTTCGAGACCGATGATCCCCTGATTATCCCCTCCGGTAAAACCGAGCACTTTCGATGCGATCTCATCATAAGGATAATATCTCCTGTAATCTTCATCTACTTTAACGCCTGCGAGATCATAGGCGCGGATCCGGTCTCCGACAGATTTTTCCACATTTGTTTTCACTTTTTCCATCGAGGAAACTTTTTCCACCCGTTTTCTCACTTCGCCCTCTTCCAGTTCCAACTCCCGGGCAAGTATCTCGATCACTTTCTCCGGATCTTTTACCTGGCTGTGGATCACAGAAATCGTACAGACTGTTTTATTTGTCGCAAGGACTGTCCCATTTCTGTCCACGATCTCGCCTCTTGCCGCTTTGATCTCCCTCTCCCTTTCGTGGAGCGCCTCCGCTTTTTTCTGGTAATACTCGGCGTCAAATACCATCAGAAAAACAAGCCGCGCCGCCAGCCCCATGATCAGAATACACGCCGCCGAAAAAACAACGAGAATCTTTTTCTTATTATATGTTTTATTCTTCATATAAAAACCTTACAGAAGATATTTTTATAACATATTATATCTTCTGTAAGGTTATTCCAGCTATTTCTCCGATCGTTCTCCCCATCGGCAATCACTGCGTTATTCGGTCGGTGTTCCTGTTGCCCAGTCATCCAGATCCGGCGCATATGTTTCATCGATGTACGCACCATCCGGATTGTCGTATGTTTCTTCATATGCCTCATCATAATCGACATATTCTGCCGGCTGCCCAGCTGCCTGAGCTGCCGCCCCGGCTTCTTCATCCGCCGGAACCGGCATTGTCTCCGTCGGAACATAACCGTCCACCGTACTGATATTCAGATACGGGAACGCCTGCGCCATGATCTTCTGTGCCAGTTCCAGCACATAACGGCTGGTTGACTGGTCGGCAACATTCGGCTCATCGACTACGACATAGACGATCACCTCCGGATTTTCCTGTGGTGCATATCCGATATAGGATAGCAGATAATTTCCATTTCCCCGGGGAAGTTTTTCCGCCGTACCTGTCTTCGCTCCGATCTCATACCCGGGTATGTTCGCCGGGGTTCCCGTACCATATTCCATCGTGGCACGCATATATTCCTTGACCATCGCCGACGTTTCCGCTGAGATCGTCTTCCTAAGAAGCGTCGGGTCTTTCGTCTCGATGACACTGCCGTTCTCATCCTGGATCTGTTTTACTACATGAGGCTCGTAGTAATAACCGCCGTTAATCAGAGAGGCAAACGCCGCCACCATCTGCGTCATCGTCACATTGAAGTTCTGTCCGAATGAATTGGTTGCAAGATCCGTCTCCTGCATTGTTTCCGCGGTATAAAGAAGCGGAGCCGTAGATGCCTCTCCCGGCAGATCGATCCCGGTATATTCCCCGAAACCGAAAATATGCTGATAACGTGTAAAATTCTCGATCCCGATCGTCTCCGCCATATCCATCAAAGCCACATTGCAGGAATATGCGATTGCATCTTTGATCGTCTCCTGCCCATGTCCGGTACGGAGATGACAATAAATATCATAATCGCCTACATGTTTGTATCCTCCGCACACATACGTTTCATTTCCCGTAAGCGCTCCTGTTTCCAGACCGGCTGCCACCGTAAAAGGCTTCGCCGTAGATCCCGGTTCAAAGGCATCGCTCACGCAGAAATTTCTCCACAGCGTGTTCATCGCTTCCAGCTGCTCTTCTTCCGACATCGCTTTCCATTTTTCTTCTGTATACAGCGAGGACAAATCCCTCGGATCGTTCAAGTTAAAATTTGGATAGGATGCCTCCGCCAAAATTTCTCCGCTATTCGGATCCATAATGATCACTGCCGTATTTTTACTGCCGGGTTCTCCCTCCCGCACTTCTCCGGTATGAGCCTGATTAAATTCTAAAATACACTGCTCCACGATGCTCTGCAAGGTAACGTCAATCGTCGAGACAACCGTATTTCCGTTCTTCGCCTCCTTGACCGTCCGCTCCAGAGACGCATCTTCCGCGAAATATCCGTATTCTCTCCCATCCGTACCGTTCAGGATCTCATTGTAGGCACTTTCAATTCCGATCGCACCTACATTTCCGTCTGCCGAAAATCCGATCACATCGCTTGCCAGTGAATCATACGGATAGGTTCGCTTGTAGTCCTCTTCCAACCAGATTCCCTGCACATTTGCATAGTTCTTTTCGTCCTGCTCGATCTCGTCAAATTTCTTTTTCGTTTCATAAGGTACATTTGTTTTCAGGATCTCATATCTGCTTTCCGGACGTTCCTCAATAACTTTCTCAACTTCCTCCTCCGAAATCCCAAAACAATCTTCCAGCACTTCCATTGTCGGATCTTCATATTTTTCATCCGAAAGCATCACATATACATCCAAGATCACATTGTAGACTCGTTCACTCGTCGCCATCTTTGTCCCATTGCGGTCCACGATATCTCCCCGCTTATAAGGGATCACGCGGCTGTCATATGCCTGTTGATCCAGAACAATTTTTGTATATCCGCTTCCTTTTGATGCGTTGATATATGTGATTCTTCCGATAAGAACAACAAAAGCCAGTATTACTGCCATAAATAGCATTACCAGCTTCCGTTGCATTCTGAGCGGGAATTTTCTTGTCAAAAATTCAAATCTACTCTTTTTTCTTTTCCTTCCGGCCATAATTTTTCCCTTACTTTAATACGTCGCTGGACTTCGCGAGCACACCACTTTCCGGGATATCGTTATACTGCTTCACGTACTCCCCTTCCGGGCTGTCGTATTCTACAACTGTTCCCTGAGCTTCGTAAACCATTCCCATTTCATTCATCGCTCTGTCCCGCACTGTTTCAAGATTTACCGAGTCTTCCGCCGAATTATATGCCGTGTTATTCGCCTCTGTCAGATCCGCCAGTTCTTCCTGCATTGCTGTAACATGCTCTGATCTGATAACAACCTCAGACTGCAGATTCAAATACAAAATACAGATCAACACTGCACACACAGCTGCCACCGTAAGAAATACAGCGTAAGCCGGACTGATGCTCATGGCACGATTTCGGTTTTTCACTACTCGGCTGCTTGTCCGCTTCGCCTGCTCCCTCTGCTGCGAATGCGGTCTTTTTGTTCTTCTCGGAAGAGTTTCTGCCTGACGCACAGTATTTCCATATACATAAAATCCGTTTCTGTCTCTTTCACTAAGACTTGTCTCTCTGTATTTGGATGTACGATATTTTACTGCCATGACAAATGCCCCTTCCTCGTTTATTTTTCCTTAGGGGTCTCCCCTCCCCGCGGAAATTCACTTCTATAATGATACACTCCCTGTTATGCACGTTCGAATATTCTCAATTTCGCACTTTTCGAACGGCTGTTGGATTCCATTTCCTGCTCAGAAGGCAGAATCGGTTTCCTTGTAATCACTTTCCCTTTTGAAATCTTCCCACAGACACATACGGGAAAATGGCTTGGACACGTACACGGATCCTCATTCTTTCGGAATGCACTTTTTACGATCCGGTCTTCTAACGAATGAAATGTAATGATACATATCCTTCCCCCTGGATTCAGCATCTCTATCATCTCATCCAACGACTCCCTAAGCACATCTAATTCATGATTCAGTTCAATCCGAATTGCCTGAAATGTTCTTTTCGATGGATGACCTGATGTCTTGCGAAATTTCATCGGTATCGCATGACTAATAATTTCATTCAGCTGTCCTGTTGTCTCAATCGGATTTTTCTTTCGTTCTGCCACGATATGTTTTGCGATATTTTTCGCAAATTTATCCTCCCCATAATCGCGGATCACACGATAAAGTTCCGATTCACTGTATTCGTTGACAATATCTTTTGCCGTCATTTTCTGTCGTTGATCCATCCGCATATCAAGCGGCGCATCTACCCGATAAGAAAATCCCCGTTCGGCAGTATCAAGCTGGTATGACGAAACTCCCAAATCGATCATAATACCATCAACCTTGTCAACGCCTATATTTTGGAGCTGCGGCTTCATATCACGATAATTGCTCCGAATTATCGTAACCTTCTCCCCAAAGCCTTTCAGACGTTCTCCCGCTGCCTTGATCGCATCGGCGTCCTGATCTATTCCTATAAATCTCCCCTTGCTGCCAAGCCGGCTGCACACTTCAAAGGCATGTCCGCCTCCGCCCAGTGTAGCGTCTACATAAATTCCATCCGGTCTGACATTCAGCCCGTCCACTGTTTCGTTCAGCAGAACAGATACATGTTCAAATGCCATTGTCTTCTCCTTATCAAATACGAATTCCTATGGATTCCATACGCTCTGCGATTGCATCCAAATCTTCCTCGCTGATCTGACTGCGTTCTTCCCAAAGAGCCTTATCCCATATCTCGATGCGGTCCTGAACTCCCACTAAGACGACATCTTTTTCTAATCCAGCTGCTTTGCGGAGTGACGGCGGAACAAGAACTCTCCCCTGCTTGTCAAAACTGCCCTCCGAAGCGCTTCCAAAGAAATAACGCTTGAAAATTCTGGCATCCTTGCTCATGCGTGGCAAAGTATCGAGTTCGGCAACGAATTTATTCCATTCTTCCTGAGAGTAAACAAAGAGGCAGCCTTCCAGTCCGTTACAAATAACGAAACTGTCACCAAGATCATCCCGAAGCTTTGCCGGGATGATGAGTCTTCCCTTTTCATCAATACTATGGTTAAACTCTCCTAATAACATCTGGAATCCTTTCTCTTAATGTAGGCACCACATCGCCTCTTTTTTGCACCACTTGCCTCCACTCTTCACCACTTAGTTCCATTCTAAACCACCACTCTCCCTTTTTCAACCCTTTTTTAAGATTTTTTTCTCTTCTCTGTCCAATTAAAATCTGCCCAAAAACCTTAAATTTATGCAAAAAAAGAACATGTATGGTGCGGATCTTTCGCGCACCCTACATGTTGTGTTTTTTGTATTTTATTCAATTTACAGGTTTTAAAAAATTTCCAAGTGGAGGGATGTGGTACACCTTTTAGCGAAATCCCCCACATCATTTCTCCTTACTCTGCAGAACCTTCCGAAGCCAGCCCGTTCAAATAATCCGACACGGCGTCATAGTTCACTTCAGAAACAACTCTGTCCTTTCCCGACTCGTAAATATCATAAGCAGAATATCCAAGCCATCCGATCAATGCCAAAGCTACAAGGGCAAGTACACCTTTGCGCAGATTATTCATCATCTTCTGCTTACGCATGATCTGTTTTCTATTTGCTTTCTCCTGTTTATAACGATCAACCTTTTCCTGACTCATCTCATATTACTCCTTTCAGATACGATACTGCACATGAGAATATTCTATCACAAACCCGATTATAGTACAACTATTATTCCACCATCATTTGCATACATCGTACTGATTCCTCCGGTATCTACGATAAAGCTGTCTTTTACTTTTATTTTATCGAGGATCATCCGTTCTACTTCCCTTGCCCTTTCAGGACAATTACAGTGAGAAATCGCCAGCACTTTATCCTCTGTCCTTTTTCCGTCCATCACAATATGATCGACCATCTTTGCAATCGCTTTCTTCACACCTCTTGCCTGCCCAAGCTGACAGATCGTTCCTTCCGGCGTTGATCCCATTACCGGCTTAATATTAAGCGCACTTGCCATCAGTGACTTAATTCCCGTAAGCCTTCCATTCTTCCGAAGCGTATCCAAATTCTCCAATACAAAATAAGTGTGCTGCTCTTCAATATAAGCTTCCACATGTTCGATCACTTCTTCAAAAGACTCACCCCGTTCTTCGCACTCCTGTATCTTTCGTGCGATCAGCGTTTCCCCAACCGATGCCGATCGGGAATTAAATACATAGATCTGCTTCTCTGCGCCTTCATTCTCTTCCTTCCACAGCTCTTTTCCAAGCTGTGCGCTGTTATATGAACCACTCAATTCAGCAGACAAAGTCACTGCATAAACCCTTTTTTCTTCGCCGTTATAAAGTTCCATATACGCATCCGGCGAAGGGCAGGAAGACTTCGGACATTCCGGGCTTACCGCCACTCTCTTCAGAAAATCTTCCCTGTCAAAGGTTGTGTCATCAAGGATCGTATCACCATCAACAAGCATACTTAAAACTGCCGTATGATAAATCCCGCTCTCTTTCATCTTATATGTCAATTCTCCACAACTGTCTAAGACAATTTTATAATCCATAACAATTCCTCCTGAAATGCAAAATATATTCTGCACTTCTATTATATGTAGTTTTCAATACCACATAAAATATATCACACATTTCATCAGAAAGAAAGCTTTTTCATCCCTATTTTCTATTCTAATTTTATTTTCCGTGAAATACCAAGTGCAATTCCCATTTCCGCCAATAAAAATATAATCGCCGTTCCTCCGTAACTAATAAAAGGCAGCGTAATTCCCGTGGTTGGAAGAAGCCCTGTCACAACGGCAATATTCAGTATCACCTGTAACGCCACATGAGCAAATATTCCTGTTGCGATCAAGGAACCGAAAAGATCCGGCGCATTCTTAGCAATAAAAATAAGTCTGTATAACAACAGCGCAAAAAGAACTAAAATAACAATCGCCCCAAACACACCAAGTTCCTCGCAGATAACGACCAGAATCATATCATTTTGCGCCTCTGGAATAACGCCTAATTTCTGCGTACTGTTTCCCAGCCCTTTTCCAAACAGTCCGCCACTTCCAATCGCATAAAGTCCCTGCATTACCTGAAAGCTTCCTGTATCTGCCGTAGCTTCCGGATTCAGCCATGAAATCACTCGCTGAAGACGGAAGTTATCACTATTCGCCACCGTTACTGAAAGAATAGCGATTCCAACCGCAGCTATCACGATCCCGACTCCAACAACGGTAAGAAAGGGTTTCGTCTTCGGATGACTTACAAAAATCAAAATACAGGTTATCCCAGCCACAATGATCGCCGTACTAAGGTTATCCGTCAAAAACAGAACGCCTGCAGACGCCACCGCTCCAAACGCAAGTACTTGCATAATCCCTTTCAGAGAATATGCCCGCTTCCCAAGGCGGCACAATTCATAAGAAATAAATAAAATCACTGCAATTTTCGTAACTTCTGCAGGCTGAAAAGAAATATTGCCCGGAAGACCGATCCACCGTCTTGCGCCCTGTACAGTCACTCCAAGAGGCGTCTGAACTAATCCCATCAGGAACATCGATAAAATATAAATTTCAAACGCAAACGCCCCATACAGATGATAATCAATCTTTGATACTACGTACATTCCGACAAAGCCACCCACAGCAATCAGCGCCTGCTTTGAAAAATAGTACATGTCATTTCCAAAATCTGCCTTTGCCTCATAAAAACTGACACTGTAAAGCATAACAAGACCAAAACACATCAAAAAGATAATGACAAAAAGAAGATCGTAATCAAAATACTGCTCTTTTGCAGCCGCACTTCGCCTTCTCGCAATCAATGCCGCTAGACTATTTCGATTTTCATATCTTCTTTTCCCTGATGCACGAGACGAAGTCCCCTTTCGGGATGCCGGACGTTCCGAAACCGGACGCGCTGACCGTATCACTTCCCGTCTTCGATCAATCGTCCTTTGATATCCTTCATACCCTTTTCTGATCCTTGCCGAAGGCATCGGCGCCGTATCAGAAAAAGATGCCGATCTGCCTGACACATCGCCTCTGATCGGATGCATGGGCATCGTATCTCCCAAACTCCTTTTCTTCGATTTTTTTGAACTTTTCCTGTTCTGCTCGCGCCGATTAATCGGACGCACAGTCCTGCTTCTCATATTATCACACCCATTATCAATCTTATTTTCCCACATTCATGGAAGGATGCACCGGTTTTCCATGTTCAAAAAAGCGATCATACCACACAAGGAAAATATATACTGTCCAAATCTTACGGCTGTCATCCGTTTTCTCATTCGTATTCTTTCCTTCTCTGTGATCTTCCAGCATCTTCAGAAGCATGTCTGTATTGAAAAACTTTTTCGCCATTGAGGAGGCAAACATTGCTCTCACGCGATTATAATATTTTTCCTCTCTCAGCCATACCCGGATTGGAATTGGGAAACCAAGTTTCTTCTTTTCCGCCGTCTTGCTTCTGATACTACGTTCCGCCGCAGCCCGAAGCGCCACCTTCGTACGAGGTGCCTGCACTTTATACTCAAGCGGAAGACTTTCCGCCAGTTCTAAAACTTCCCGGTCAAGGAACGGCACTCTGACTTCCAATGAATTCGCCATTCCCATCTTATCCCCTTTCATAAGGATATCGTGAACAAGCCAAAGATGCAAGTCTACATACTGCATTTTCGTAACCGCATCTTTTTCTTTCACTCTGTCATACAACGGTTTCGTCACGTTTTGGATCTCCGGTTTGCATCCTCTTTTCAAAATCTTAGACGCTTCACGCTCTGTAAAAATATTGGTCGCATTCGCAAAATATCGTTCCTCCAACGTTTTTCCATGACGCATAAGGAAACCTCGCCCTTTCATCCCCCGCGGCAGACAATATTCCGCAAATTTTCCCATAACCCGTCGGATTGGCATCGGAATCTTATTAAACGCAGTATGCTCAAGCGGTTCGCAATAAATATTGTATCCTCCGAAAAGCTCGTCAGACCCTTCTCCCGAAAGCACAACCTTCACTTTCTTCGCAGCTTCTTTGCTCAAAAAATACAAAGCGATCGCCGCCGGATCCGCCACCGGTTCATCCATATAATACTGAATATCCGACAGATTGTCCCAGTATTCCTCCGGTGTGATCACTTTCGAATCATTTTCCATATGAATACTCTCCGCAAATTCTTTTGCATCCTGGATCTCACTGTATTTTCCTTCATCAAAGCCAACCGTAAACGTATGATCCACCTGTCCGAGGTAAGTCAGATAACTGGAGTCTACTCCGCTCGACAAATAAGAAGCAACTTCCACATCACTGATCTTATGCTTCTCTACTGATTCTTTCATAACCTTTTCTACTTCATCTACTACTTCGTCAAATGATTTTTCACAGTTTCCTGTAAAATGAGGTTCAAAATACCTTGAAACCTCCATCTTCCCGTTTTCATAAACAAAATAATGTCCGGGCTGAAGGCAAAATACCCCTTTGAAGAATGTTTCATTTGTCGGTACAAATTGAAAAGAAAGATAATTTCCCAACGCAGCTTCATTGAAAACCTTATCAAACTTCGGATGTTCCATAAATGCTTTGATCTCAGATGCAAATAAAAACGTCCCGTTCATCTGCGCATAATAAAACGGCTTAATCCCGAAAATATCCCGCGCGCCAAAAAGCTGCTTTTTCTTCGTATCCCATATCACAAACGCATACATGCCCCGCAGACGATCAACGAGCTTCTCTCCCCACTGTTCATAACCATGTATCAAAGTTTCCGAATCTGTATTCGAAACAAACACATGCCCTGCTTCTATCAGTTCTTTCCTCAGTTCCTGATAATTATAAATCTCACCATTAAAAACAAGAACCATACTTCTATCTTCATTATAAAGAGGCTGATCTCCCACTGATGAAAGATCAATGATACTCAAACGGCGAAAACCAAGCGCCGCATCATCATCAATATATTTGCCCGCACTGTCCGGGCCTCTGTGTATGATCGTATCCATCATATTCACAAGTACTGTTTCCCGATCTTCCACTTCACCGACAAAACCTGCAAAACCACACATTTTTCTTCTTCCCTTCTCATAATGACTGAAATAACAGATAAGGAATCAGTTTCCGGTAGCCTTTTACCTGATCTGATCCCTCATATATACCATCTTCTTCAAAACAAAATACACTTTCTATCAGTCGGGGTGACAGGATTCGAACCTGCGACCTCACGGCCCCCAGCCGTGCGCTCTAACCAAACTGAGCCACACCCCGATGACTTAACCATTATATATAATTTAATGTCAGTTGTAAAGGATTTTTCCGTATATCATTCGCAAAAACGAGCGCTCCTCATATTATAATAATGAATTTACAGCAAAAGGAGTACCTGTCAAATGGCAACTTGTCAAACGAATAATCAAATGCGCTACATGCGCCGTACAATGCCCGATACTTCCTGTCCATGCCGTGAAACCATCCCTATGAACGGCTGTCCGAATACCCGAGATTTCTTTCCTGCAAACATGCCGATCGCCATGGCATATGTTCCGTGGCAGCAATGGCAAAACATCTACGAGCCATGCCGAGCTCTCAAAAACGGAACGATCTTCGAAGAATTAAATAAACCATTCTCCGGGAAGGGAGCGTGCTGCCGATGAAAAACTATCCTTATTCTGCCTCAAATTGTTCTGCCGTAAACAACAATCGGCAAACTTGTTCCAACGCAAACGATAGTCGGCAAACTTGCTCCGGTTCAAACAACAATCAGCAAACATGTTCTGCCGTAAACAATAACCGTCAAACATGTTCTGCCGGCAATGCTTCAATAACAAATATTCATCGGTCTATGAACCGCAGCCAGCTTATGGATCATATCAATCAGGTCAGTTTTGCAGTTGACGAAGTAAAACTTTATCTTGACACACATCCTTGCGACAGTGAGGCGCTTGCCTATTTCCACGAAATGAGCGCCCACCGCAATGACGCCTTAAAACAATATGCTTCTGCTTACGGGCCTCTGACTGTCGACACAGCCGATTATTCCTGTGCCGAACGCTGGAATTGGATCAATGAGCCATGGCCTTGGCAGGAAGGAGGATGCTGATTTATGTGGAATTACGAAAAACGACTTCAATATCCAGTAAAGATCACACAGACAAATCCTAAAATCGCCAAAATCATTATCAGCCAATTTGGAGGACCTGACGGCGAACTGGCCGCTTCCATGCGCTATCTGTCGCAAAGATATACTATGCCATACAAAGAAGTAACCGGAACACTGACCGATATCGGCACGGAAGAACTGGCTCATATGGAGATGATATGCGCCATCGTTTATCAGCTTACGAAAGATCTCTCCCCTGAAGAAATCGAACGTTCCGGATTTGCTCCATATTATGTAGACCATACTCTTGCGCTTTGGCCACAGGCTGCAAGCGGAACACCATGGACTGCAACTTATTTTCAATCAAAAGGCGATCCGATCACTGATCTTCACGAAGATCTCGCAGCAGAACAGAAAGCCCGCACAACTTACGACAATATTCTGCGCCTTGTAAAAGATCCGGAAATCTGTGATCCAATACGCTTCTTAAGACAGCGTGAAATCGTACACTACCAACGTTTCGGTGAAAGCTTACGCATCGTGCAGGAAAATCTCGACAGCAAAAACTTCTACGCTATCAACCCTGAATTTGACAAATAATGAATTTGACAAATAAGTTTTTTGTATAAAAATTCTCTCCCGATCTGAAATTGCTGTTTTCGGGAGAGAATTTTATTTCTGCTGCAGATGCTCTTTTCTATATCTTCACTTTTTCGCGTTTCCAAATCCGCTCTTTCCTACATGTATTCTTCACTGCATCTGTCTTTTCCTGCTATTATCTTTTACTGCAGCGTTACTTCGATCGTCTGCTCTTCATATTCTCCGTTTGTCTGCGGGATCTGAAGTTTTAAAGTCACAGTATCGCCTTTTGCATAATACTGGAGTTCTTCTTGAAGCGCATCCATACTGTCTACTGTCGTATCATTAATCGCTGTGATGATACATCCTTTTGTCATTCCGGCTTTCGCTGCACCGCCGTCTTTCGCAACTTCTGTTACATATACACCTGCCGGCATCTCGATCTGCTGTGAAAATGCATCTGAAACACTGATTCCGGTAATACCGATAAGACCACGTTCTTCTTCCGCTACTTTTGTCTTTGTTTCTCTATTCATAAGATTTTCAATCAGATCGCTTACATCACTGATCGGAATTGCATATCCGATTCCTTCCACGCTGTCTCCTACTAATTTTGAAGAGTTAATACCGATTACCTCTCCATTTACATTGACAAGAGCTCCACCGCTGTTACCTTCATTGATCGCCGCATCTGTCTGGATCAATTTCACTCCGTTATCCTGCGTCTCACCTGTCTGTTCATTCGTCATAGAAACCGAACGGTTCAAAGCGCTGATAACGCCTGTCGTAACAGACTGTCCATAACCAAGTGCATTTCCGATGGCAATCGCCGGTTCACCAACTTTTAAGCTTGTAGAGTCGCCAAGAGTGGCAACAGCAATCACATCCAACGTTTCATCTGAGATATTTTCCAGTGGAACTGCGATAACTGCAACATCATATTGTGAGTCCGTTCCTTTAATATTTGCCTCTACTGTTGATTCATCCATAAATGCAACTGTAAGTGTATCGCTTCCAGAAACAACATGATTATTCGTCACGATCAATAATTCTGTATCCGTTTTTCCGATAATGATTCCGGTACCTGCTCCCTGCGTCTGCTGTTCGTAAGTACCTCCGAAAAAGCTTCTTACTTCTTCCACAGACATACTTGTAATCGAAACGATAGACGGCATCACCTGATCTACCACTTCCGACACATCAGATGTGACAACGCTTGAAGATTTTGAAAGAGGTGTTCCGTTGTTCACTTTATCCGAAGATGCCGCAGTGGATTTTGAAGAATCTGATAATCCAAGCACCCGGTTTCCTATCAAGGTTGTTGTAAGAAAAACTCCTCCCGAAACCACACCAAACAAAATAGCAAAGCCGACAATCGCAACCGTTCGAAGCGCATTTTTATGTGACTTTTTCTCTTTCTTGTGGGGATCTCCGTTCGGATGCCACTGAAAAGCTCCGCCGCCTGTCTGAGCTCCGTTTTGGTCATTTTCAGTTTGAAAATTTACGTTTTTCTGATCCTCATTTTGTGAATGATCATTTGGATTATAATAATTATACTGATTGTCCATAACACTACCCGCTTTCTTTCTTTTTTTCTATGGTCTTATCATAGCCAAAGAATGTGATGAATTTGTGTTTATTCATTTAACAATTATTGAAATAGCACACAAATCATCGGAAGTTCCAAGAGGCACATTTCGGGATTGCAAGCGGTCGCCAAGGTCTCGGGCAAACCCGGACTTTGGCTCATCGCCATTGCAAAAAGACCGGACATCAGAAATGAATGAAAATTTCACTTCTTCTGTCCGGTTTTTTACTTATTTTCTATAAATCTATAAAATCAATATCAAAATCCTCTTTCTTAGAAGATTTTTTCTTTTTTCCGCTTACTGTCTGCGTTTTTTCAGGCTCATCAAATTCATCATCTTCATACTCGTTTTCGTAATCGTCCTCATATCCTACTTCAAAGTCGTCTCCGAATCCATAGTCATCCGATTCATCATCTGCATAGCCTTCTTCGTAATCGTCATATTCCTCTTCATAATCATCCTCGTACTCGTCTGAATACTCATCATTATATTCATCTTCATACTCGTCTTCATAATCATCGTCATATTCTTCTAACTCATCCAATTCATCATCAAAGTCATCCATATCATCCTTGACCGCTTTCTTCCCACCTTTTCCGGCTTTTGCGCTCACCTTCTCTTCCTCTTCAAAAGGAATATCATATTCGTCATACAGATCGTCCAACTCCTGATTGCGATGAACAAGTTTTACCGCAAATACGATCATTAAAATAAACAGAAGTAAAAACAGCGCTGCTGCGGCAACAAGAACAACCATCGTATTTTCCGCTACAAACTCGCCTAATTTTGCAAGAGTACCGTTTACTGCTTCTTTCTCTTCATCCTCCGCTTTCGGAGCCTCAAAATACTGATATGTTTCATCTTCTGTATCATATTGATACAAAGATTTCTCTCCTGTTCTCGTATTTAATGCATAGATAACATAATATCTGGAATCAGACGGATCAGCCCACGCCGGGAACTCCTGCTCCTGAATCGTCATCTCTACTTCCTGATAACTGCTCGGAAGCTTTACAGAATCCGGTGCGTCAATAACAATCAGAGAAGTCGTATCAGATATTGTAATCTGTGCAAAAGAAGAAAATGTTGCGTTTTCTGTATCAAATAAGAAAAATTTTCCTTTTCCTGATTCATCCATCAAAAATCCAAGATACACACCTGCATCATTAGAGACAAATTTTCTTTCTTCTCCGTTAAACGTCATCTTTGTCTCTGAATAACCTTGCGGAATATCCGTTGTTGTAAATGCTTCCGAAAAATGATAATCTGTTCCGTCCACCGTCACAACGATATCCGTATCTGACCCTGCCACAGCCGCAGATGTCATCGGCTCCACACTTGTCGTTCCGTCATCTGCAGCTGCAATCGAAATTGCAGAAGAGCCGTTATTCAAATTCAATGTATCTCCAGAAGAAACTGTTGCCGAGCTGCTGCTTACAGATATCTGTGTATCAGCAACCGTAAGCGCTCTGAAAACAACCGAAGTTCTCAGTTCTGTTCCGCCGCCTGTTCCCTTATATGTTAACGCGCCTGATCCATCAGCTGTAAATCCGTCGCCACTGACAAATTCCAAAGCTTTCGGATCATAACTCATTGTAACGTCCACACTTCCGATCGTACCGCCGGAACTTTGAACAACAAAATCAACCGTTACATTCTCTCCGACTTTCGTTGACGGATCGGAAAACATCAATACGCCATCCGCCGCAAATACCACTGTACTCAGCACCGGAATCATCAGGCACACCGCAATGATAACACTTGCAAATCTCTTTAATACTTTCATACAACTAACCTCTTTCTGTTTTTTATCTTTCCTTATTCCAGTGGGTACTATTCGACCATTCCTTCCGGAGGTGTTTCCGTCTGTCCGCCGCCAGAATCTGTTCCGCCATCCGGTGTAACCGGAGGATCTCCTGTTCCGCCGCCTGTATTGTCTCCGGCTCCGGTATTATTTCCATCGCTTCCAGGCTGTCCTGAAGTATCTGTACTTCCGTCCCCGTAATTGCCGCCGGAACTTCCATTATCATAAATACCGCCGTTATCACTATAACCACTATCATAATAAGTCCCGTTTTCTTCGTATGTTGTTTCTGTTCCGGTTCCTGACGACTGCTTTGCACTTGCCGTATACGCAATATTAGCGCTGACCGTCTGCACTGTTGAAGATGGACTGTAACCGACAGTACCGAACAAAAATTCATGAAGCTTCGCTACATTCGATGTAAGATCATCCGGCACAACAACACTTCCGATTTCCGAAAGCATATCTGTATATTTATCTTCCGGGAATCCCATATTTCCCGTCAGCTTGTACTCACTGTAAGCTGACGCATATTTCAAGATCTCCGGCAGCGTAAAACTGGTGGAAACCTGAGGGAATACTTTATCAATAATCGCATTCAAAGTTCCGATATCCGCCATTTTCGCCTTTTCAAACATCTTCTCTATTACAAGGCGCTGACGCTCTGTACGAGTGAAATCTCCGCCTGCTGTCGAACGGATACGGGCATATGTGGTAGCCTGTGTTCCGTCTAATTTCTGAAGACCTGCACTTTGGAGGAGATTCGCTGCCTTTCCTGCTGAAGTAGCTGTTTCCGGAATATATTGATTGATATACGGAAGTTCTTCCTCTGTAACTTCAATCTCAATACCGCCCAACAAATCAACTGCATCTGCGATCGCACCAAAATCAACCGTCACATAATCCTGAATATCAAGATCAAGATTCATATTCAGCATGTTGATTGCAAGCACAGGACCTCCATAACTGTACGCGGCATTACACTTCTGATACGTTCCTTCCGAAAGGTCAAGAAGTGTATCACGATATACGGACACCATCTTAATCTCTTTCGTCTTATTATTCAGACTTGCAACAATAATACAATCCGTACGGTTTCCTTCTCCCAAATCACCGTCTCTTGAATCAACGCCAAACAGGGCGACATTTGTAAACCCGTCTCCAAGATCAACATTCTTATTCTTCTTCACTTCTTCATTGATAACAATATCCTCTGCCTTGATCGCTTTTGTATCAATCTTGCTCCATTTCGCATAAACATATATAACACCGAACATAAACAGAGCTGCAATAAGAACTCCGATACAAATCAATGCAATCTGCCACGGCTTCATCTTATGAACATGCCTTTTTTTCCGCGACTTTCCTTTTCCTGCTCTTGAAAAATCTTTCCTCCGGGTCACCGGCTTCTTTTGCTTAGTTGACGTCTGTTTCCCCCTGTGCATTGCCTGCCTTCTGCGGGGTGAATTACGCTTCGCCTTGTTCTTTGACATATTTTCTCACCTATTTTAGTATATACTTATTCTACATCATACCATGATACAACAAATTTCTACACGATTCAATCATTTTCCCTGAAAAGATAAAATAGTTTCCCATTGCAACAAAAATTCCCGGGGATTTTCCGGGAATTTCATCTGTATTTATATTATATAGTTCCATTCAGCCAATATATTTACTCATATTTTTTTAATTGTTCAAGAATACTTTTCGCTTTCTCTTCCCAAGTATTTTCCAAAGCTTCCCGATCCAGCAATGCTTTATATGCTTCGTCATCTTTCAACTGTATCGCTCGATCCAACTGTTTCAAAAACTCTTGGTGATCATGTCCGATCAGCACAGATTCATACTTTCTGCATTCATCCATGTCTGTCGTTACAATCGGCTTATTAAGCGCCATATATTCAAACAATTTAACCGGAGACGTTGCCTTTGTAATATCATTGATCAAAAATGGGATCGTTAAAACATCCATCTTAGACGCATAATTTTGAAGAATTTCATATGGTCTTGATCCGCAGAAATGAATATTCCTGCATTGATCCACACCTGATTTATCATAAGAATCATCATATTTGATTCCAAAAAGTACAACCTGATATTTATTTTCCCGATCAATTTCTTTTAACAGCTCATAATCGAACCATTTTGCCAAAGCACCGTAATAACCGATAACAGGCTGCCCCTTTCTCAAAATTGCTTCAAACTCCGCGTCACACTTAAACTTCGGATCACATCCATCATGAAAATGCGCATAATCCACACCATTACTTGAAAAAGCAAGACGAACGTCTCCTCGCTTCTCAAGAACATCTCTTTTTAAAGCTTCAGCAGTGACAACAACAAATATATTTTTATCTGTCATCGCCAAATCATACTTTTCTTTCACATTAACCGGAAGTTCATCTGTTCCGGCAAGATGCGGATTTAAATCATCAATATATTCATAGACAACTTTATATCCATGCTGCATATATTCTTTAATTTTTGCCGCCGGCAAAGTCCAGTCAGTGGAATAGAACTGAACATATTTCGGAGCTTTACATTTCTCAAGTTCTTGAAAAAGCAGCCTGGAAAATGCCGTATTAGCATAATTGACAAGATACAAATTATCCGCCTGCTTTTTAATCCTCTTCACGTCATCGGTAAAACGTGTCACCTCATAAAATACAAGCGTCCTTTGTTTTGCAAAATTACTGAAAATATGCTGCGGTCTTTGATACAGCGGTACGTCCCAACCAAACGAACTTCTCCAAATCACGATTCGATCATAAGAGTTCTTTGCAAGGATCTGATCAATTCCCTCAATAAATTTCTTTTTATTGGCAGCAACATAAATTCTTTCTTTGACAGAAATTCGCACGAGATAATTAGAATAAATATATCCTGCCGCCTTTTTGATCGTCCCCGACAAACCATATTTCTTTACAAGATTTTTCAATTTGCTGATCTTATCTTTCATCTTTCTCCCATTCTCCCATATATGCCTTCAATTCTGACGCCTTGACGGACCAGTCATTTTCCCACGCACACTTTCGCAAAAGTTCCTTTTGCTTTTCATCCTTACAGTCTTCTTTGCATTCTTCGACAAAAGAAACAAATTCTTGTGCATTTCGGGCAATTTTTACCGCACTGTACTTTAAACATTCCGGAAGCGCCGTTGAGACAACCGGTTTCTCCATCGCCATATACTCAAACAATTTGACCGGAGACGTTGCTTTCGTAATATCATTGATTAAAAACGGAATCATACACACATCCCAAAAATGCACATATCCCGCCAATGAATCATAAGGTTTTTTTCCAAAATATTTTACATTTTTATATTCAAGAAGTCCGCTTTTCTTCAGCGAATCATCATGCTCGATCCCGATTAGAATCAACTGTATTTTCTCATTATCTGCCAGTTTTTTCAACAGATCATAATCCACCCAGCCTGCTAATGCTCCGTAATATCCGACATGAATCCTATCTTCTTTAATCCACTGTCTATAGACTTGATCTTTCGTCTCACTTTTAGGGTCAAATTTATCACACTCTGCTCCGTTTGAAATCTGCACAATCTTCGCTTTTTCATTTTTTGATCTTGCTTCTCTGTACAATTTATCTGCAGTTGCTACAGTCAGCACATTCTTTGCAGACAGAAGATATTGATGCCTTGCTCTGATCTGATCAATCTTTTTCTTAGAAATAAGATCCTCATTAATATCATCCACATATTCATAAATAATCTTAAATCCAATGGACGAATATTGTCTGATCCTGCTTACCGGAATCGTATCCGTAGAATACACCATAACATATTTATTGTCTATCCGCTTGACAGCGCTCAACAGATATTTCCGATAATAATACAAATCCAATATATACACATGCTTTGCAGCCTGTGTGATACGCCGCTTGTCTTTAAAATCTATATCATAATATGAATTATATAAAACGAGCGTCTCTTCGTCCCCCATATTTCTGAGCATATGCTGAGGTCTTTGCATCATAATATTATGATAACCAAAATGATTTTCATAAATAACAATCCGCGAGTACCCTCTGTTTAAAATCCGATCCACAATTTCTTTTCTTGCCGGATTGATCCGAAAGCTTCCAAAATCACGTTCTGCCTTCTTCCACTTCACAGCTGCCATCTTGATCGTTCCGCATATCCCTTTTTTCCTGATTTTATTTATGAGTTCTTTTCCCGCCATTTCTTTCCTTCCTTAACTCAAACAAAAACTTTACATTGCTGTCCCAAAAACGTTTCATACGTTTTGGTTCTTTCACGATCCGATACAGCCACTCCAGATTATGGCGTATAAAAAACGAAGGTGCGCGCTGTTTCTTTCCGCTCAAAACATCAAAACTCCCTCCGACTCCGATATAGATTCCTTTTCTTTCAGGTCGGAAATACTTATGAATCAAAAGTTCCTGCTGAGGCGCTCCCAATGCAACAAAAACCAAATCAGGCGCAAGCTGTGTGATCTTCTGCATCACGGCTTCCTTATCTTCTACATAACCATCTGTATATCCTGCAATCATGATGTTTGTATATTCCTTCTCAATTCGTTCCACAAGAGAATCAAGCACTTCTTTTTTTGCTCCAAAAAGATAAATCGATCCTGATTTTTGATTGGCATATTGAAGAAGAGCCTCACACAATTCGACTCCCGGCACTCTTTCTTTAAAACGAAATCCCAACTGTTCTCCGCCTTTTACAACACCGATACCATCCGCTACGATTACAGTATTCTTATCTGTAAGAACTTGATCCATCTGCGCCAGTTTTTTGCCGAGCATAAAAATCTCAGGATTGGCAGTAACAACGAAACAACTTTTCTTTTCATCGATCCGCCTCTGAAGAAAATCCAAAAATTTACTTTTACTTCCCCTATACGTTTTTTCGTAATACGCTTTTATCGATGCCATTACTTCTTTTCCTCAAATCCTTCCGTACTCTCTTTTACAAAAAGTATTTTTCCCGTCATAATAATCAATTTTAAATCAAGCAAAATCGAATAATTCTGTATATACATCAAGTCAAGCTTCAGCTTGTCATATGCCGTTGTATTATATTTTCCATAAATCTGTGCATATCCGGTAAGTCCGCCTTTTACCTTTAATCGATAAGAAAATTCAGGCACTTCTGCTGTGTACTGTTCTACATGTTCCACTCTTTCCGGTCGCGGACCCACCACGCTCATATCACCTTTTAAAATATCAATAAACTGCGGAAGCTCGTCAATCCTTGTCTTCCTAATAAACTTTCCGACAGGTGTAATCCTTGCATCATCTTCTTTTGCCGGTATTACTTCACCTTCTTTTTCCGCATCTACGATCATACTTCGAAATTTATGAATCTCAAAAACTTTTCCTCCGATCGTACACCTTTTCTGTCTGAAAAAGACCGGACCCCCATCATATACTTTAATCGCAATCCCTGTAATGAGCATGATCGGAGATGTTATTACCAGCATAAAAACAGAAATGATAATATCCAAAGTTCTCTTCACCAGCTTTTGCTCAAAAGTAAACCCGTTGTTGCGGGATAATAATAACGGCGTATCAAAGAAATGAATATTCTCAGAACTCCGAATAATAATGTCTGAAATTTTCGGAGTAATATATGACCGGATTCCCTCCGCATAACAAAACTTCACTAATTTATTACGCAAAGGCGCATGGATATCACAAAGGAATACAGCTCCAAACTTTTTCATTTCCTCCGTAATACGCTCCCATCCTTCTTCTACGTTCATGGATTCTTTAATATTATATCTGTCTTTTCTTGAATTTACCTTTCTCAAAAACAAAGTCGGGTCGTAATCTTCATATAATAATAAAATATCCCTCGGCGGAAATAACTTTCTGAAAATCCAGTTTACAAATAATGTCCACACAAAAATAACTCCGACATCAATGAATGTCAGAACAATCATTGCTTCTACATTAATAAACTTTGCCGACAAAAGAACCGTCTCCAAATAAATCAGCACATTCGACGCCAGCAAAGCAAGCGTCTGCGACAGCATTAAACTGCTGCTTTTTAAATACCCTATTTTCATTCCGCCTAAAATATAAGAAAAAACTGCGAAAAAGAATGCGTAAAACGCAGCCATCATCAAATAACCCTTATAATAAAACGGAAAGACAATTCCATCATTATAATTTTCATCCCATATGTGAATGAAAAAGAATATCAATATTGCCAATAATAATATATTAAATCCAAAACGTATCAGCCTCTTATACTGTTCCAGCTTCCCAGTATGCATCGCTATATACTCCTCTTCTCTTCTGCATTATTCTACATCTGTTAGATTATAGTATATCCTGTACCTTTTTTCAAGGTTTCATCATTTTCTATACTTGTTTTCACAAAAAAGACATCTTTTCAGATCCAAAAGATGTCTTTTTATTGTATATGCTATTTTTCTCACAATTTTACAATTTGAATCTACTTCTTTTCAAGAAAAATCTTTCTTGTTATAAAATTATAAACCATAACTATAACCGTTGCTATAATTTTTGACAGCATATAATATATGTGCATCATATCAACAAACAACCACATGAACAGTTGATTAATTCCTAAGCCGATCACACTTAATATAATGAAAACAATAAACTCCTGTGTTTTATTTGCATCTTTTTTCGCATCGAAAACCCATTTCACACTTAAAATGTAATTATATATCACTGATGCCGTAAAAGAAATCGTTCCCGAAATCAAATAGTGTATTCCGCAAAATTCCGTCAACAAAAACAATAATCCTGCATCGATCACAAAAGCTGTTCCACCTACGAAACCAAATTTTATAATTTGAGAGAATAATTTCTTTTTATTACTCATGATCTTTGCTTCCTTTTTCTCTGCTGATCATCTGCAATTTAAACTCAAAATCCTGACGGTCTTTTTCCACAAGCGTTGTCAAAATCAAACCCGCAAAGAATGACTGAATCGCTGCCAAAGCAACAAATCCGCTGACAATCAAGGTCGGGAAATTCGGTACTAGTCCAGTCTTTAAATATGTCACGAAAACAGGAACAAATAAAATTGCCGCAATCAAAACCAATAGCGCTGATAACATTCCGAAAAATCCTAACGGCTTATAATTCTTGTATAATCTTCCGATTGTCTTAAGCACTTTAAATCCATCGGAGTAAGTATTTAACTTCGATTCACTTCCATCAGGACGGTCACGATATTCAATGATTACGTTTTCGACGAGCATATTTTTGTGTACAGCGTGAATACTCATTTCTGTTTCAATCTCAAACCCTTTTGACAAAACCGGAAATGTCTTTACAAACTGATAGCTGAATGCACGGTATCCTGTCATAATATCACGAATATTGCTCTTAAATAAATGGTTGATCGTTCCTCTCACAAGACTGTTTCCAAAATTATGAAACGGACGTTTATTTTCTTCAAAATAAGTAGATGACAAACGATCTCCCACTACCATATCCACGTTTCTTTCCAATACTTTCGTAACCATCTCTCGTCCAAATTCCGCCGGATAAGTATCATCTCCATCAATCATGATATAACACTCCGCGTCTATTTCACGAAACATACGTCTGATTACATTTCCCTTTCCCTGCTGATATTCATAACGAACTACAGCTCCGGCTTCTCTTGCAATCTCCGCAGTATTATCTGAAGAATTATTGTCATATACATAAATTGTAGATTCCGGCAATTCCCGTTTCCAATCTTCCACTACTTTTTTAATCGTCTGACTTTCATTATAACACGGAATCAAAACTGCTATTTTATCCATTTTCACTTCTCCTCGTTTCTACTGTTCTTCTCACAGCTAAAAATATCATTCCTACTATTACCGGTAGGGCCACATGAAATGCAAACATATAACGAAACTCGCAAAATACCGGGGCCGCTACCATCAATGTCAGCCAAACACCCGCCAACGGAATCAACGACACAATTTTTCGTGATTGTTTTTGCACAATCATTACAATCAGACAAAATACGGCAATCCAAAACGAAAAGGCAATATTGTATAAATATTTCACAACAGGAATATGATTTACTTTTCCTTCATACAATGCCGCCACAGAATCTTTCAAATCCACCCCCGTAATTTTTTTGATAAAATCTGTATTCTCTACTTTCACAAGTTCGTCCATATCATAAGTGCCATAAAATGCTCGCCAGTTATTCACACCTGCATCCCAATATCCCCATGTATGCATACAATATGCTTTAATATACATGCCCAAATTGTTCGGTAATATTTTTGCCCACGTTTTTAAGAATTCACCTTTATTTTCTTCCAAAAATTTATTATCAAATTTTTCTGAGAATTTAATCGGATCTGCAGAAAGCGGATTATACAACTCTTCCATTGTTTCCAAAGGAATTAAATGATCCAAAAACTCAGCCTCTTCCTTTCCGACTTCTCCATCGTGAGTTACAGTATATGCAATCTGCTGCAGCGGAATTGCCAAAGATTCTGCGAAATTCCCTTTTCCGATCCCGAGTTTTTCATAGATAGGTCCCTGTATAATCATAATCGCTATCACAAGCAAAACACCTCTTACAGCAACCTGCTTCCATACCTTCCTATTTATAATCAACAATCCTGCCATAACCATAACAACAACATATAAACCATTGTTTCTTCCAAATGCCACGAGCAGACAAAGAATTGTAAGAATTCCCCAAGGTTTCTTCTTAATAATCTCTTCCGACTCCATATTTGTCAACTCATACAAATAAATACTTAATAACACAACCCACGCAGAAAACAACACATCTTTCCACATAGTAAACGAATAAATTGCCATCAAACCGTCAAATGCATAAAATGCAAATACAATAATCATTAACACTTTCGGAAGTACTTTCATTTTCATCCATTCAACTATACCACTGACCACCAACGACATAATCACCATTTGAACAACTGAATAAAAAGCAATCCCACTTTCTATACTGCCAAATTGCATCCCGATACTCATGCATAATTTCACAAACATTGTGAACATAATCGGATGATGATTATGCGGAGGATAATTTCCCAATACTTGATTCACTGTTACATACGAATCCGCACTTAGGCTTCCTGGATAAAACATCAGAAAGTAAGGAAGCCAACAAATAAATAATGCTGCCGCACGCAATAACCACCTTTTCAAACTAAAACTGTCTTTTTCTTCTGTTATACTATACTTTCTCAACAAAATCAAAATGAGCATAAAAAATACAAAAAAGATAGCGCTACCTACTCCAATTCGAATAAAATCTTTCAAATTCGGAGTATACATGATGCGATTCGCAATATCTATTTTTCTCCCCAATGTTCCTGCTATTGATACCGCAACAGCAAAAATTGCCATAAGAAATACCGTGCTTTTTTCTCTCAAGATCCGCAATTCCAAACACAATTTTTCCTTCATTATAGCTTATCCTTTCCATGCTTCTTATAAGTCGCCTCAAAAAATTCTTTAAAGTCCTGTGTTTTCCGTTTCCAATCCCATGCCTTAATATTCTCTAAATTTTCTTTTGAACACTGTGCTAAATATTCCGGATGATCAAGCACTTTCTTAATCGTCTCTTTCAGACACTCTATACTTCTTTCTTTAAGAATAAACTGTTTTTGAAACTCACCTAAAGCTTCCGATACAATTCCCACATTTGTAGAAATAACCGGAACACCACACGCCATCGCCTCCAATACCGGATTCGGAGTCCCTTCGAGTAACGATGTACAAACTAAAACATCTATTTTAGAATAGTAGTCACACATTTGATCATGTGAAATCATACGTTCCTGACGATCAGCAAAATATTTTTCTACTGCTGCCCCCTCTTTCTGCAATTCTTCTATTGCTGGTTTCAAAATCGTATTAACACCTTTCAAATCTTTATCTTTCATTCCGAAAAACTGACTGTTTCCGACCCATCCAATTACAAGCTTTTTATGATCCCTCTTTTCAAATCTCTCCAAATGTTGCGGATAAAACTTATTTAAATCAACACCATCTGTTACTGTCTTCAGTGGATTCTTCTGAAACTTTTCTTTGTAAATATCAAACAACAATTCTGATGACACCGTATACTCATCACACACATTCAACAAGCAGTCTGTCATTTTTCTCTCATCTTCTTTTTCTACAAACAAATGGTCATACACTGATGTTGTAATGCAGATTTTATCCAAGTTTTCAGTTTTAAATTCTTCATACGACATCCCTAGCTGCCACAAATATGTACTCGCTTCCTGTTCGCTCAAAATATATACGTTACCCCTCCACATAAAGTGAATGATATCATAATCTTTTAGCGCAAGTATTAACTGAATTGCGTTTGACGTATAGGCGTAGAAAAAAAGTTCCACATCCATTTCATCTTTCAAACATGACTGAACTTGCTTGGCAATATTATGGTAAGACCAATTTTCCACATCTACAATCATAGCAACTCTAAGTCTATTTTCTTTTTTTATATACTCGTCCAATACATCAAAGGAATTTGTAATTCCGTATCCATATATTTTCTTAAATAACGTCTTTTCTGATTCCGTTATAGAATCATACATATGATTTTGAGTGTCTCCAAACAAAAAAACATTCTTGCAATTACCGATTGCAAGACCATTTCTTCCTATTCTATATGCCAATTCTAAAGCCTGAAGATTTTTATATTCTGGATTAAACTTTCCTACTTGTTCAAACGCATCCTTCTTCATAATAACCGCATGAGAATTCAAAATACTTGAAAATTTGTCTATCGTTTTTGTAAGACGCACAAACTCCGGATTGACAATTTGTGTTTCATCATCAATTTCCACTGTTTTTATCATCAACTGATTTCCAATCACCCAGTTTGATCTGCGGTCACGAACAGGAACATTTACAAAATAACAACCCGTTTCTTTCATCGCTAAATTCAAGGATTTTATAAAGGGTTTTGTAATCATATAATTTGATTCTACATAAAACAACCACTCTGTATCAATCACTTCTGTAACTTGATTCAACATACTGTATACATCAGATTTTTCCTCAGCCAAAAACAGCTTATAGTTCTTCCTTTTTTCGCTAAAATAACTTTCTATATCATTTTGTAATTTGTCTTCCTTCTCTTGTAACACTACAATAATATTTCCGGAAAATTCTTGTTCATATTGAAAAAGAGAATCCAACAACGCAAACATGTTGCTTCCGCCTTGAATCACACATGTCAATTTTTCCCCATTGACACCCAAGATACTCTCTTCACTTACATGATTCCCGCTCAACACATCTAATAATTTGTACTTTCTAGAATTGATGATATTATCATATTTAATTTTAATTGTCTGCAATTCTTGCAAATTCTTCTTTAAAATTTGATTTTCAGCCTCAAATACTAATTTCTGTTGATTTAAACAACGTACTTTTCTTTCTATATCTTTCTTCACATTGATTCCTCCTATAACCTCAACACATTATAACACATTCTCTTAGCTTTTCAATAATAATTATTAACAGCATATTACATTCCTAACATATTTGTATACAAGAATTGAATTGTTTCACTGCAAATTTTAACTTCAAAATATTATAAATTATTTGACGTAATATTATAAATATATTAAGATTATGAAAGTTCAATTTATTATGTAAAGGAGATACAACAAATGGAAACTTCAATAAAATGGCGTGGAGCTAATATCAGTTTAATGATATTTATCTTTTTTTCATTAGTATTCCCAATGTATTACGCTGCATTTGACAGTCCTTATTATCCCGAATTTTCTTTTGCAAACTTATTTGCCGGTTTATTTATCTTAATCGTTGTTTTAAACAGACCGTTTACAAAAGAACATCGAACATTTATCATCTACTTAATTGCTCTACTAATACTTTATGACATTGCGTCTTTATATATTAATTTTACGCAGTCACGATGGATCTGGGAAGCTTTTAACGTTTCCCTTGCCTTTCTTTTGTTAGCAGTTTTACTCCTGTCAAAAAGAGAAGCTTTAATATTAAATGAACAAAGAATAATACCTTTCACTATCATTTGTCAAGTAATCACTATGATTGCCGGAATCATCGCATACTTTGTCGGATACACATCGGTATCCCTTACAAACGGAAAAATATCTTTGATTCCCCATGATCCAAACTATTATGAAAAACGGTTTAATTGGCTTTACTTCCATAAAAGTCAATACTGCTTTATCTTACTCCTTTTTGTTGCCTTGCTCGTTGTATATCGTAAATATTGTAAAAACAAGCTGCTGTTTATAGCACTTAATTTACTCTGTTTGTTTTGCATTATTTTATCACACACATACACAGCGCTGTTTGCTTCTTTTCTTATTTATATAGGATATTTTATTGATTATATTAAACCAAGAATGAAAAAGATTAAAAAAACTTATTGGTTGTTAACAATACCGGTTCTCATTCCTGTAATTCTTATTGTCTATAAAATGGCACAGGAGCGAAACATTTTATCTCTGGGCGGAAGAACCTACATATGGGCCGAAAGTATTCGTCAGATTTTACAAAATCCTTTAGGTGTCGGAACAGATTTCGGCGGTATCTCTTTTGAAGTACCAGGACTTACATTTAAAGTCTTCAACTGCCATAATGTATTTTTAAATGAAATGTACCGTTTTTCCCTTCCTGTCGGTTTATTATTTACAATTATGTTTGCAAGCGTAATCATCTATTCCTTAAAGAAAAACTTTTCCTTTCTCAACTTAGGAATTTGGGGAGCTTTGTTAATTTCTTTAAATATGGATTACTCTCTTTTAGGAAGAGAACTCACCATAACAATGTTTTACGTTTATATTCTTTTCTTTCTTCCTTATATATCCCAGAAGGAAAAAAATAACTCTATTGAAGAAAAGCAAGGGCTCCGTTAACCGGATGCCCCTGCCTTTTTAATTACTTCCATATTTCTTTATAATCTCATCCGCAATTCTAATGCTTGCTTTTCCATCTCCATACGGATTTGACGCCTTACTCATCGTTACATAAAGCTCCCTATTTGTCATCAACTCTTTCGTCATGTGATATACTGTTTCCTCTTCTGTTCCCGCAAGACGCAGCGTTCCCGCTTCAATCCCCTCCGGTCGTTCTGTAGTATCTCGAAGCACAAGCACTGGTTTACCTAATGAAGGAGCTTCCTCTTGAATTCCCCCACTATCTGTCAAAATCAAATATGACTGATTCAGGAAATTATGGAAATCAAGAACTTCCAATGGTTCAATCAAACGTATCCGATCACATCCATCTAACACTTCTCCGGCAATTTTTCTTACTATCGGATTTAAATGAATTGGATATATAACTTTCACATCTTCCATTTCTTCCACAATTCTTCTGATCGCACGAAAAATATGATACATAGGTTCTCCTAAATTTTCTCTGCGGTGCGCAGTAAGAAGGATCATCCGATCAGATCCAACCCACTCTAACACTTCATGATGATAATCTTCTTTCACCGTATGCTGCATAGCATCAATCGCAGTATTACCTGTAATAAAAATCTTTTCTTTGTCACGCCCTTCGTTAAGAAGATTCTGCGCACTCATTTTTGTAGGAGCAAAATGCATATCCGCCAAAGCGCTTACCATCTGACGATTCATTTCTTCCGGATACGGAGAATATTTATTATAAGTTCTCAATCCTGCTTCCACATGTCCTATTGCAGTTTGTGTATAAAAAGCCGCAAGAGCCCCTGCAAATGTAGTTGTAGTATCCCCATGCACAAGAACAATATCAGGCTCGGCTTCTTTTATAACTTGCTCCAGCCCACACAAAGCTCTTGTCGTAATATCTGCAAGTGTTTGACCTGTCTGCATAATATTTAAATCATAATCCGGAGTAATTTGAAATGTCTGTAAAACCTGATCCAACATCTGGCGATGCTGTGCCGTTACACAAACAATACTTTGAATTTGCTCTCTCTTTTCTAATTCTTTTACAAGCGGAGCCATCTTAATTGCTTCCGGTCTTGTTCCAAATACTGTCATTACCTTGATTTTATTATTCATTTTATATCATCCTTCTATTTCCATAAAATGCTTCAAAGATTTTTCAGCTTCTATATCATACTCACGCTTCCATTCTCTATATAACTGCATGATTTTTTCTCGGTTCGATAAACATTTTTCTATTTTTTCATGAATTTTATTTACATCATCTACAGCATCAACAATCAAGTATTCTGCTAACTCCGTTCCTTCCCAATAATGATGGTTGTTTGCCGTAATACACGGAACACCCAACTCCAAACTTTCCAACGGAATCAACGGAGCGCATTCTGTAAATGTAACATAAAGATTCAAGTCATTATGAGCCATTTTTTTCAACAGCTCTTCCCTTGGCATTGGTTTCCCCTGTCCTTCTATCTCCAGTTTAATAATTTCTGCAAACTGTAAAGTTTTCATCACCAATGGTGTACATTCAACTTTAGCGTTTTCAACCAAACTTGCTGCACATAACTGATTGTAGAAATTTTTTACCCATCTGTCTCCCGAAGCATAGACTCCGATTTTCGTTTTTTCATCCTTTTCCATTACTTCAGTAACGTATTTAGTTCGATCTAAAGACAAGGTATTCATCAAAAACTCTACATCATAACCTTTTTTCTTATAAAACTCATACATACTTTTTTTGACAAAAGCTATCTTTTGTATTACTCCTGTATTTAACATAGAAAATAATGACTCAAACATTTTCCAGTCATAGTCTTCTATATTCATACAATTACTCCCATGCCAAATAATTTTAATTATTACATTTTTATCTTTCGCTCTGATCGCACGGACTAATTTTTCCCATCCATCTGCAAAAGCACTGAAAGCAACCAGGCGAAACTTCTTTGCCACAATTTTTTCTGCTAAAAAATCAATACATTCCTTCTCACTTAAATCCCGAAGACCAAATGTATTATCAAACAATTCTTTCGCAGCTATAGATGTCCCTAGCCAATCTTTATGATAAAACACAACATAATCTTCAAAATCTGTTTCTGCCCACTCTTTCTTATAATTTTCCAGCTCAGCAAGCATATTTCCTTTCATAATCTTATCGCGTCTCGTTTTTACCAAAGGATATAACACTAACCGCCCTGTCATTCTAAGAGTTTTCTTAAACGATACTGCAAAATCTAAAAATACATCGCCAAAACGCTCTCCCATCATATTATGTACCTTATTACGGATACGCTGTTCTCTTGGAAGCCAACTTCCCATATAATAATGTACCATACATGTTTTTTCTGTAAACATATCTGGGGTATTATCTGAGCCAATAGGATAAAAATATTCTCGCGGATAGATTACAATCCCATCCCCTAGTCTTTGTACATTAAGATGATCATTCTGCAAATTATAATCACTTCGCAAAATATTAGTCAACAAACGAGGTATTGACTGTGTAAACAAATCTTCCGTATTCAATTCATGAGACTCATAATACGCATAAAGTTTTTCTATCACAGGATGATGTCTCTGACTTACACCTAACACTCCAACTGCCACACTAAGTTCTGACTCCCATGCCGCAAAAAACTCTGACTCCATAATGTCATCAACGTTTTTTGTAATCATCATATCGGTATCGAAATAAACCCCGCCCATCTCTTTCAAAGCATACGCTCTGCATACATCACTGACAAATGCCCATTTGCCTTTCTCATACGCATCTTTAGAAAAGGGAGTACAGTTCACATCAAAATTTTTCTCATTCCAACAAACAATTTCATATTGAGGAAGATATTTTTTCCAGCTTTTAATGCATTTCTTAGCTAATTTAGGAAGTGGTTTATCCCCAAACCAACAATAATGAATCACTTTATTTTCCATTCATAATCTCCTTTAAATCATTGATCCGCCTATTATTCATCTCGTCAAAGTCAATTCTTTTGCAGGGCATGTCCTCTTTAAATTTCAATAATTCCTCTGCAATTTTATTACTATCTTTTTCAACAAGAACCGCATAATCACGAGTATCTATATACTGATCTGAAACCGGAATCGTTGTAATTATCGGCTTTTGAAGCACCATGCATTCATTATAAATAACCGGATACCCTTCAAAATCTGAGGTTAAGATCATACAATCTGCCATTTTTATATATGGATACGGATTTAATTTTTTTCCAAATAACTTTACCGACTCCTGCAAACTGTATTTTTGTATTAATTCTTCACAAAGAGAATAATCTTTTCCATCTCCTACAATCCACAATCGAATGTTTTTGTTTTCAGAATGAGCTATTGAAAATGCACTCAACAGCCTTGATAACCGTTTTGACTCCTCTTCCAATCTCCCCACAAATAAAAAAGTAGTTCCTTGTTTAAATTCCCCTATAGTCATTTCGGAAAGTTCTTTGATACGCTCATAATCTACAAGATTACTGATAACTTTTCCTTGTTCACTTATCTTTGGAAGAATTTCTTTCAATTTTTCTTTGCTCTCGTTAGATACAAACAGAAGATTCCTAAACTTCTCACTGTACAATGTACTGAAAAATTCCTTTATCTTTGTTGCATCCCCTTTATAATACTCATAATAATCACTATGAATATACAGAGCATTATTTTTAGATGCCGCCAAGGCCAAACGACTTCCTATAACTGAATATGTTGCATAACTGCATGAAAAATCATACTTGTCCTGATGCTTTCTGCACCAAAGGAAACGATGCAGATAATTAATCGCTTTACGCAGCGGAACGAAACCACAATCAGAAACTCTATATTCTGAAATATGAACCCTTTTATCCAACTGCGCTTTCAATTCCCCTTGATTATGTTCTAACACTAAAGAAACATCATATTCCTCGACTAAACGATTTAATAAAAGAACTAATGCTTTTTCCATGCCGCCAATATTCAAATCATAAGAAAAAAATATTATCTTTTTCATGCTTAGGCCTCTACATTAGATGCTTTCAAATATGCCTCTACCACTTCATCTGCGCTTCCTACCATCTGCATTACACCATGATCTATCCACACAACGCGATCACAAAGAGATCTGATAGATTGAACAGAATGGGAAACATATAAAACCGTTGTTCCGCCATTAATCATACTGCGCATCTTATTCTCACTTTTCTGTTGAAAAGCAATGTCTCCAACGGACAATATTTCATCTACAATCAATATCTCCGGATCTACAATCGTTGCAATAGAAAAGGCAAGTCTTGCTGTCATACCACTGGAAAAATTACGTACCGGAACATCCAAAAAATCCTGCAATTCAGAAAACTCAACAATTTCATCAAATTTTTCATCTATAAAAGGCTTAGAATACCCCAATATAGAACCGTTCAAATATATATTTTCTCTAGCTGTCAAATCCATGTCAAATCCGGCTCCAAGTTCAATCATCGGACAGATGTTTCCGCCAATTTCAATCGTTCCCTCTGTCGGTTTCATAACCCCCGAAACAACTTTCAGCAATGTACTTTTACCTGCGCCATTTCCACCTACAAATCCAACAACTTCTCCAGGTTTCACCTCGAAATTAATATGTTTTAAAGCCCAAAAATCTTTTGAAGTTTTATCTTTCTTTTTCGGCTTAAACATATTAATAAAAAACAGTTTCAACGAAAAATTCTTTTCAATGCCTAAATTAAATTTCATCGAGACATCATTCACTTTTATCATACTGTCCATACTACACCTCTTTATACATAATAAATAAATTTGTCCTGATTTTTTCTAAATACAATCATTCCTAACACAAGACTAACAAGTGCTGATACCGCACATATAATAAAAGACTGCGCGCTCGGTATCTGATGATACAAAATGATCGTTCTTGCAAAGGTAATGATATGATAAAGCGGATTTAATTTTAATACTAACTGAAGACGCGGATCCAGCATATTAATATCATACATAATAGGTGTCATATATGTTAATATTTGCAGAACAATTCCATAAATATAAAACATATCTCTTAAAAACACTGAAATCGTAGCTAATATTAAACTAACGCCCAATGTAAAAAGAAATAAAAATAAAAATGAAATCGGAAGCAAAAAATGATAAATATTTAATCCTGTTCCTGTAAGTATAATAACTGCATAAAGCGGAATCAATGTAAGCACAAAATTGATTCCGACAAAAAGACATTTCGACAACGGAAAAATATATTTCGGAATATATATTTTATTGATTAATGAAAAGTTTGCAACTACCGAACTCATAGAAAGGTTACTTGCTTCACTAAAATAATTGAAATATGTCAGACCAATCAACAAATATGTTAGGTAATTAACCCCCGGAGTTGAAAATTTAAACACATTCGTAAATACGATTGCCATTACACACATCATTAATATAGGGTTCAGCAAACTCCACAAAACACCTAATACTGATCTTTTATACTTAACTTTAAAATCTCTTGAAATCAACTGATTTAACAAAAAAGAATATCTTTTTAAATTAATAAACATATTTTTAACTACATTCATTCATTTTTCCTCCATTAGCCTATATCCTTATAAGGATAAACGAAATTTATCTTAGTGTCAATGTCTAGACCTACAATTTTCAACTTCACCTGTAGCATTAGCCCCCTGCTCTTTTTTTACACAAACATTTTCACACACAAATGCCAAAATTGCAAAGACTGTGATCATTTGTGTACGATATGTGAAATAATAATGTATCTGAGAATGATTAGCCAAAACATTATACCAAATATATGGATATATTGAAATGCACAGAAGAGGAATAAAATATTTTGTTTTTCTATTTTTAAATGAAACAAGCACTAAAATCAGCAATATCACAGCAATACCACCAATAAGTAATTTATTATCCCAAAAAACGCTGAACAGTTGTCTAATATTATCCTTCATCATTTGAAGTCGATTCAATGGATATTCCTCATTTCCCGAAGTTCTGAATATCATTGTATTCAGAGCATTTTTTACTATATTTTCCTTCAAAACAATGCTCGATAAAATCCACTTAGAACCCCAACATAAACCATATCCGATCCCCCAAGCTAACGAATCTTGAAGGATAAAAACAAACTGCTTCTTTATATTTAAACATTTCTCTCCAAAAAACATTCCCAATAAAGCAAGGGGTACTCCTAATGTTACTAAGGGATAAGTTAAAAAATCAAAAAAATTAACTATCATACCTACACAAAAGAAAAACTCCACTTGCTTTTTTTGAACATACTGTGGAAATTTTAAAATACACCACATCGACGCCAAAGTAATCCAAAATACAGCTATATATTGCATACATTCAGGAATAACAAAGGCGCACATCGTCATTAAACTTCCACCCATTGCTATAATTCCTGGGAGTCCAAATCTTTTATTCAATAACTCTAGTACACAAAAAGATAGTATTCCACTAACTAACCAATTCAAATATCTGAGCTGAGAATAAGAAAATAATATAGACAACGGTCTCAGAAAAACCATATATCCATGCCAATATCTGGGGTATCCGCCAAATACACGCATTAACAAAGGACTATCTTCTTTATTACTTAGCATTCCATACATTACACTATCTGTCTGACTATCTAGTTTCGTACTTTCTGTATACAGCGCCGTGTCTCCCCCCCCCACCTTTTCCTTGTTTATAATTTCCAATGAAGTATCCACATTATCTTCTATCAAATTATATGGGATCATACGTGCCACACATAACAAACCAACAAATAAAACCAACAACACAACATATATTACTAAACAGTTTTTTACTCTTCCCATCTTTTTAAATGGCTTTTTCAAACTTTCCTTGTCCATGCTTCTGCAATCCTTCCTTGCTTTAATCTCAAATATTGTTTCAAGATCAAATATAACTAAATCAAGAAATATATGACAATATATGCCACCCCTCAAAGAAGTGGCATATACACTATAGTTTGTTTTCTATCACTTTCTACTTCTTACCAATAATAAGAACCTCTTAATTGCTCCGTTTTTACTACAACACCATTTTTAATATAATCACGATAGGCGATTGCTGTATTGCTGCCAGTCCACCATGAACGTACATTAATATAATCATACCAAGACGGCTGAACACCCCAAACTTCTGCATACAGTGTCTGACCATATACATAAGTCACTATTTTCACTGGGAAATTATGATCATTTCTTATCTTAAGATCTGATGTTCCGTAATTTACCATCGCATCCTGTCCCACCGGGACATAAGTAGACGGTACAGAATGATTGTTACGCTCTATAATTGTCAAGCCTGCTCTAAGCGCCGTTCCGTAAAGTGTTGTACTCGCCTGACAGATTCCTCCGCCATATCCGACACCTCCGACAACACCTCCCGGAAGGTAACCCTGCGCAGCTCCGCATGGTCCTGCTATTCCAAAGAAAGAAATTGTTTCCCCCGGATTGATTACAACTTGATTAAAGCTTAACAAAGCTTTCGTCATATTATATGTACCATTATAATTATTGGTAGAAACAGTTGAAAACACAGACATTCTTGTACCAAACTGCTTTGCTTGCGCTCTTCCTGATGCATCAAATATGTATTCCACACCATCAATTATTAATGTACAATTTGATACTAAATGCCCATTTCCGTCATAATAATATTTATCTCCGTTTTTCATCCTCCAACCGGTAAGCATTTTTCCGTTTTCAGTAAAATAATACCAGTATCCATTAATTCGTAAACCTTTTGATACTGCCAATTTTCCATTTGACTGATAGTAGTATTTACTACCATTTTTCGTACGCCACCATCTTTTCATCATATCCCCGGAATCATTAAAGTAATACCATGATCCATCTTTATCTTTAACACCTGCATTAAATGCCTGTCTTCCCTGCGGATCAAACCCGATAATCTTTCCGTTTTCTTCTTTCAGTCCTCTGTACGCTGCACCATTGCTCTGAAAAATATATCGATACCCATTAATTACAATATCAAGATCCTTCACAAGATGTCCTTCTCCATCATAATAGAACCAATCTTCACCTTTTTGACGGAATTCCTCTTGCAGTCTTCGCCCACTACTTGACAGATAGTACCAATAATCACCGATTTTAATTCCTTTACTAACTTGCAAACGTCCTTCTTCATCGTAGTAATAATAACCATCTTCTTTTTCGCGCCAACCTGTAAGGATTCTTCCATCTTCTTTAAAGTAGTACCAATATTTTCCGATCTTAACCCCTTGATTTACTGCACGATATCCTTGTTCTATGTAATAATACTCTTGATTTTCATCCCAACCTTGATAGCCTGCTCCTGAACTTTCAAATCGATAGTACTTACCACCTATCTCCATCTCTGTATCAGAAACTAGTTGACCTTCCTCATCATAGTAATACCATTTTCCACTTTTCTCACGGAATTCATTCTGCAGTCTTCTTCCACTACTTGTCAGATAATACCATTTATCTTCAATCTTAATCCCTGTTCCGCTTAACAAATGTCCTGCTTCATCATAATAGTAATAACCGCCTTCTTTTTCGCGCCAACCTGTAAGAATTCCTCCATCTTCTTTGAAATAATACCAATAACCGTCTATTTTAAAGCCTTGATTTGCAGCTCGATACCCCTTATCTATGTAATAGTAATCTCTATTTTCATCCCAACCTGTATAACCAGCTCCCGTACTTTTAAATCTATAATACTTGCTTTCTATCACAAGTTCTGTATCGCTTACCAACTGCCCTTCACTATCATAGTAATACCACTCATTACCTTTTCGACGAAATTCATTCTGTAATCTTCTTCCACTGTCCGTCAAATAATACCATTTATCTCCAATTTCAATTCCTTTTCCACTTAATAAGTGCCCCGCTCCATCATAATAGTAATATCCACCTTCTTTTTCACGCCAACCTGTCAATTTTTCTCCATCTTCTTTAAAGTAATACCAATAACCATCTATCTTAACACCTTGATTTGTAGCGCGATATCCTCTATTAATATAATAATATTGCCTATTTTCATCCCATCCTCGATACGTTGCTCCAGTATTTTTGAATCTATAATGCATTCCTTCAATAACAAGTTCTGTATCACTCACCAAATGACCATCCGCATCATAATAAAACCAGTCATTACCTTTTTTACGGAATTCATTACGCAAAGATACCCCTTTATCATCAAAGTAGTACCAATAACCATCAATTTTAATTCCCTCAGAAACCAATTCTCTTCCATTATCATAATAATGCCAGCCATCCGCTTCCTGCTTCCACCCCGTCTCTTCAACTTCTGAATCAGCTTCAAGCATAATCTCAGCATTTGAAGCAGAAGATTCCTCTGCTGATACTACAATACTTCCGCTTAAAATTCCGATCACGCCTATCAGCAATATTATTTTTTGATTTCTCTTTTTCATACTTCACATTCCTTTCCCAAAACATGTTCCCAAAAGAAGTGTTTCCAACATTTCTATCTTTCAATTCATATGTCATATTCTGATTTCATTATACACAAAACCCATCTTTTTTCACAGAACTTTTTGATTTATTTATGAAAAATGCCCTTCATCTTTTGATGAAGGACATTTTTTCTATAAATATC
>OGRC01000382.1_pt1 | contig 37195 bp, 28 predicted proteins | sample 1553431 | NCBI WGS metagenome assembly OGRC01 (sample SAMEA2580064, study PRJEB22360) | human gut metagenome | biome: human gut; feature: human-associated habitat; material: faeces | place: Denmark | collected 2008/2010
CGCCCCGGCGGCCTCCGCCGAACCCGAAAGGCGGACCGCCCGCCGAATCTCGTTCCCCCGCGGTTTCATGACCCCGAAAGTCGGTCCGCAGCGCATCTTCGGCTTCGAACCGGGAACCGTATACGGCGAGCAGGCGAATCCAATCATGGTCAAAGGGCTGTTCGAGGCAGACAATACCGACATCGAAATTCTTTCGGCCCTGACGACGGACCGGAACAGGCTATTCCTGATCCTGATGAACAGCACGCCACGGCCCCAGCATACGGCGCTGACGGTGCACCCCGCGGCCATCGCCGGCAGGCGCATCGGCACCGCTACGGCCGACGATCCCGCAACCGGACGCAAAATCACGCCCGGCGGCGACGGAGCGTTCGGCATCACCCTGCCGGGCTACGGAATACAGACCCTGAAATTCGACCTCGAACAATGACAAGAGCCAGCCGCATACTGCTGATCCTACTGGCCGCGGTGGGAGCGTGCCGCCCGGCGCAGGCGCAGGAATTCAGGGTGAAACCCGACCATACGGTCGTGTTCGGCGGGCAGCACCTCCTGCCCGACTACCTGCCGGAATTCACGGTCCTCTTTTCGGCTGCGGACCCGCAGCTGAGAATGCGTCCGGCGGGCATCCCCGACGTTCAGTACAACGTGGCTACATGGCTCAGCGACCGCCCGGACCTGAACCGTACGGACCGCAGGGCCGATCAGTCGGGCGACGGCTTCGACGATGAAATCCTCGAAGGCTCCGTCGAATCGCGGACGGCCGACCTCTTCAACGCAGGGCGCATCATCGTCGTCCGCCCCGTCTCCCACCGTGCGGAAGGAACAGACAAGATCACCTTCGGCTACCCCGAAAACGACCTTTTCCGCATCGCGGCGGAGCTGACGGCCGACACCGCGACGGGCCGGCCCCTGCTCACCTACCGCCTCACGGCGAAAACCGGAGGCTGGTATTCGGTCGGATTCACCGGTTTTGCGGGGAGAGCCCCGAAACGGACCGACGAAATCTGGCAGCCGCTGATCTGGCAGGAGAAACGGTTCCCCGACAAAAGTTACCTCACGCTCACGTTCCGGTGTCCCGTCCCTTCGGCGTTCGTCACCTACCGCAACGCGACATACGGCATTCTGGCCCACCCCGCCGAATTCCCGTTCGATCCGCTGCCGACGGCCGCCAACAGCCGCTTCGGCGTCGCCGTGCGCGACCGGCAGGGATTGGCCTCGCCGATGCTGTTCGCCCCGGTTCCGGGGGGCATCGGCTCCGAAACGGCTCCGGGCGGGGAACTCGTCTTTTCCGCACTGCTCTGCGGAGAGCGGGGCGACACCACGGATGCGCTCCAAAATGTCGCAGAGCGTCTGTTCGGCTTCACAGGCAACCGGAACAATGCGCTCGGTTCGCTCAACGAGACGATCGAAAACATGATCTCCTACGTGCTCGGCCCCTACAGCCGTTTTCTGGACAAGGAAAAGGGCTGCACCTATGCGACGGACGTTCCGGGCGCGGTGAAAAACGTTTCGAGTCTCAATCCGCTGGAAATCGCCGTCCTGAACGACAACCGGACGATGCTTCTCGAAAGGGCGCTTCCGGTATACGAATACGTGCTTTCGCGCGAGAAGCTGCTCTTCTGCGCCGATTCGACGCAGAACATCCAGTACCCTTCGCGGCGCATGAACGGCCCCTGCTGCCCGGTCTCGGAACTGACGGCGCTCAGCAGCATCCTCAAGGACAATGCGCCTTACCTGCTCTCCTTCGCCGGAAAAGAGTACCACTCCACGCGCGTGCGCAATCTGGACGTCGTCGAGCAGGGCGGCACATGGAGAAACGCCATGCACCTTTACCGGGCCACCGGAAAGCCCGGATACCTGAAAAAAGCCGTCGCAGGGGCCGACCGTTACATCCGCCGGCGCATCGACACGCCGGCCGCCGATTTCCGCGACCCGGAAGCCGGGGGATTCTTCTTCTGGACGGGATTCGCCCCGAAATGGATCGACCTGCTCGAAATGTACGAACTGACGGGCGACAAGACCTACCTCCGCGCCGCCCACCGCGGGGCGAAACTCTACACGCAGTACGTCTGGTACTCCCCCGCCGTCCCGGACCGGGATATTTTGGTCAATCCCGACGGGAAGGCCCCGCACTACCAATACCTCAAGTCGAAAGGACATGCGCAGATGGACGCTCCCGCCGAACGGGTTCCGGCATGGCGGCTTTCGGAGATCGGGCTTACCCCGGAATCCTCCGGAACGAGCACCGGACACCGGGGGATTTTCATGGCCAACTACGCCGCATGGATGCTGCGGCTGGCGCATTACACGGGCGACGGGTTTCTGGCACGCACGGCGGACCACGCCGTCATAGGCCGCTACCGCAATTTTCCGGGCTACCACATCAACACGGCCCGCACGACCGTATACGAAAAGGCGGACTATCCGCTCCGGGGCCACATGGAACTGGGCGCCAACTCCTTCCACTACAACCACATCATGCCGCACATATCGCTGCTTTACGATTTTCTCGTCACGCAGGCCCTCTACCGGAGCGGCGGAAAGGTGGATTTTCCGGGTGAATTCATCGAAGGATACGCCTACCTGCAAAGCAGGTTCTACGGTCACCTCCCCGGCACAATCTACGGCCGCGAAGCCCGGTTGTGGATGCCGACGGGGCTGGCGGCGCCGGACGACCGGCAGCTCAACTACATTTCGGCCGTCGACGACGACGCGCTGTATATCGTTTTCATGAACCAGTCTGCTGAAACCGTCGAAACGGACATCGCGCTGGACTACGCCCTGAGCGGACATTCCGCCGGAAGGCACTACAGGACGCAGGTCATAGGCGGCAGCGGCGCATCGGGCCAGCTCGCCGACGGACGTTTCACGGTCCGCGTCGCCGGAAACGGGATCGCCGCGGTCAGGATCGAAACCCCGGCCCCGGTCCGGCCGCAGCTCGCCGCACTCTTCACCGCAGAGACGCGCTGGCAAACCCCTTACGCCGCAACGCAGGACGACGCCGTACGCTGCATGCAGGTCGGTTTCGGCCGGGCCGCAAACAACGTATTCGTCTTTCTCACCCAAGACGACACGCAGTTGCGGAAAGTCTGGTTCACCGTAGACGGACGTACGACCGAAGACACCGACTATCCGTTCGAACATACGGCACCCATCGACGGGGAGCGGACGGAAATAACGGTAAAAGCCCTCACCCGGCAGGGCCGAATCATCGAATGGGAAACTCTGGAACTTAAAAAATAACGCAACGTGAGAAAAACAGCATTTTTCGCCTTCATGGCCCTTCTGTCCGCAGGCTGCGGCGGCACCGCACAAAAAAGCCCTTCGGGCAACATCCGGGCAGAGGTATTCGCCGGCAAGGAGGGGTTGTACTACACCGTAACCCACGACGGCCGCACGGTCATCGACACCTCGGCCATGGGCGTAACCGTCGACGGCACGGAGCTGTTCCGCGATGCGGCCCTGCACCCGGCAGGCACGCGGAAAATCGACGAGACCTACTCCGTCACGGGACGCAAAGCCGTGTCGGAAGGGCGGTGCAACGAATACCTCTTCGACGTGACGCACCGTCCTTCGGGCTATAAATACCGGCTTCAGACCCGTCTCTCCGACGACGGCTTCGCCTACCGGTTCGTCCTGCCGGGAGACGGCACGCGGACCGTCAACGGGGAAGCGGCCCAATGGCGGCCGCCCCACCAGAGCAGAGTCTGGTTCGCCGAACGGAATTCCGGGTGGAAACTGCTCACCTATGCCGGAGAGTGGATATCCACGACGGCCGACAGCCTGCACATCGTCTCCCGGCAGGGACCGGTGCAGACCATGCCGCTGCTCTACCGAACCCCCGACGAATACGTGATGATCGCCGAAGCCGCGCTGTACGACTACAGCGGCATGCGTTTGCGCGCGGAACCCGGAGCCAGCCTGCGGGCCGACTTCACCGAACAGGAGGGATTCGAGCTGTCAGGCGACATCGTCACCCCGTGGCGCGTCACGATCATCGCCCGCAACCTCGACGCACTGGTAAATACCGACATCATCACCAGTCTCAACCCCGCTCCCGACCCGGAACTGTTCGCCGATACGTCGTGGATCGTCCCCGGACGCTCGCTCTGGAGCTGGTGGAGCGGCATCGACGGCGGCTTCATGACCCTCGACGGTGAAAAGCGGGTGATCGACACCGCAGCGTCGCTGGGCATCGAGTACAGCACCGTCGACGACGGGTGGGAAGAGCGTCCCAACAAATGGAAATTCCTGCACGAGCTGGCCGGATACGCCCAATCCCGCGGCGTGGGGCTGTTCGTATGGCGCCATTGGGAGAAACTCAACGATCCGGCGGACGACTACCGCCAGATGCGCGGCTTTCTGGACTCGGTCGCGGCGATAGGCATAAAGGGCGTCAAGGTGGACTTCATGAACGGCGAAGGCATACGCCAGATCGACTTCAACACCCACCTGCTCAAAAACGCGGCGCGGCGCAGGCTGCTGGTCAATCTCCACGGCTGCCAGAAGCCGACGGGCGAAATCCGCACCTACCCCAACGAAATCACCCGCGAGGGCGTGCGTGGCATCGAACTCAACCGCATCACGGCCAACTATGAAAAGCGGATGCGGGACGAAGGCCGCACCCCCGATCCGGACCGCTACGTCCCCGGCGACGAAAACCAGAACATTCCGGCCAGCCACAATGCGGCCCTGCCCTTCACGCGCGGCGTACTGGGCGCCGCGGACTACACTCCGGTCGCGTTCACCATGCCCGGCGGCACGACGGCCGCCCACCAGCTGGCGTTCGCGCTGCTGCTCGACTCACCGCTACTGACGATCGCCGAAAATCCGTTCGTCCTCTCCGGCGACGAGCGTTACCGCCCGGCGCTCGACATTATCCGCCGCCTGCCGACGGTATGGGACGAAACGGTCGTACTGCCGCAAAGCGAAATCGGGCGGCTGGCCGTCATCGCCCGCCGCAAGGGCGGCACGTGGTACATAGCCGGTGTGAACACCGCTCCCGCCGCGGTGACGATTCCCGCCGGATTGATCCCCGCGACGGCCCGAAAGGCGCAGATCGTCCGCGACGCGGCGGACGGTTCGCTGCAGACGGCCGAAGTCGCACTGCCGGCGCCGGACCCCCTCGTCATGCAGTTGCCGGAGAACGGGGGATTTATCGTCGTGCTCGAATAATCTTCCGGGAAGCGGGAATCTTTTATTTTTTGTAAACTGTAAAAAAAATACTATTTTGCGTGAAAAAGCTGGAAATGATAAAACATGCCACGATAAAGGATCTCGCCCAAGCTCTGGGCATATCCAAATCCACTGTTTCACGCGCTTTGGCCGATCACTCCGACGTCAAGCCGGAGACCAAACGGCTGGTGCTCGAAATGGCCGAAAAGATGAACTACCGGCCTAATCCGTACGCCCAGAACCTGATACGCAGACGCTCGAAGGTCATCGGCGTCGTCGTACCCGAATTCGTCAATTCGTTTTTCCCGCGCATCATCATCCAGATACAGAAGGTCTTCGAGAAGGAGGGATTCAACGTCCTGATCACCCAGTCGGGCGAATCCGCAGAGATCGAGCTCAAGAATCTGCATCTGCTGGAAAACAGCATGGTGGAGGGCATCATCCTCTCCGTCACCGAGAAGGACCGCAACGACGAATATTACCGGAGACTGATCGACAATGGAATCCCGATCGTCTTCTTCAACCGTCCGAGCAACGAGGTCGAAGCCAGCAAAGTGGTCATCGACGATTTCCGGATGGCGTTCTTCGCCGTGGAGCACGTTCTCTACGCCAACGGGACAAAGCGCACCCGGCCGCTACACCTGATGGGACCGAAAGGGATTTTCAACTCGGCCACACGCCACCAAGGTTACAAGCAGGCGCTCAGCAAACACGGCATCGACCCCGCGCCCGATACTTTCGTCCAATGCAGGGACATCTCCCGCGAATGCGGCTTCGAGACCATGAACGCGATACTCGACGGCGACCGCATTCCCGACGCGGTGTTCTGTTTCAACGACCAACTCGCCATCGGGGCGCTCAAGGCGATCAAAAAACGGGGTTACCGCATTCCGGAACAGATCGCCGTGATGGGCTTCTCGGAGTCGCAGTCGGCCCTGCTGACCGAACCGCAGCTGAGTTCCGTGGCCCAGCCCCTCGACCTGATCGGCGAAACGGCAGCCAACCTGCTGCTGGAAAAGATCAAGAATCCCGACGCTCCGGACCGCACGGTGGTACTCGACGCACGGATCAACATCCGCGAATCCACCGACGTAAGGCCGCAGCAATAGCGGCACGCACATTCGGCAAAGCGGGAGAAGCATCCCCAGAATAGCAGAATCAGCCTCAATTCCGTCCTGAAAAAGTTTTTTCAGGGCGGTTTTCTTCCTTTTTGGGACTTTTTCGGGAACGCTCCCGGCCAATCAAACCGTTCCCGAAACCGTTCCCGCTAATTTATTTCACGACACGGGGGCCAAAAAATATTCATCCTGATAATTTTGCTTACAGGATCAGGCGATTTATCCGCCGCATGCAACCAACAAACAAACCCTAAAATATGAAAAAACTTCTTTACGCTTTTCTGATCGCCGCCGTCGCTGCCGTCCACTCCGGCTGCAAAGACGACGAGGAGACATTCGTCCATGTCGAGAAAGTAAGCATCGACGTTCGGGAACTGCACCTCAACCCCGGCAAGACGTACCAGCTTTCGGTCACGATCGAACCGGCGGACGCCACCAACCGGAGAATCGCTTGGTACAGCTCCAATACCAACGTGGCCACCGTCGACAAGAGCGGTCTGGTCACGGCGCTGGCTTTCGGCGAAGTGACGCTCACGGCCGAAGCCAACGACATGCACGTCAACGACGCGATCCGTCTCACGATCGACGACGTGGACAACAGCATTCCCATCGAAAGCCTGACGCTCGACGCCACGTCCAAGACATTCGACTTCGCGGCCGATCCGGGTGTCGGAGCCTTCCGGTTCGCCCCGGCGATCCTGCCGGAGAATGCCACGAACAAAAAGCTCAAGTGGACCTCCGACGATCCGCTCGTCGCCGGAATCGACAACGACGGAGTGCTGGTTCCCGTATCGCACGGCAAAACGACCATCCGCGTCTCGACCACCGACGGCGGAAATAAAACCGCCCGGTGCGAAGTGACCGTGATCGGCGTAAAGGACCGCAACTACGATTCGGCCGACGACTATTACAAGATCATCTACTTCCCCGTGAACATCACCGTCAAGGACGAGAACGGGCAGGATACGGAACAGACATGGCTCGACCGCAATCTCGGCGCGAAGAGCGTCGCCGCCGCATCCAACGACCACACGGCCTTCGGATCGCTCTTCCAGTGGTCGCGCAAGGCCGACGGACACGAAAAGACCAAATGGACATCACCCACGGCAGGTTCGTTCGTCAACGCCCTCGCCCCGCTGACCCCCCCCCCCCCCGCCCGCCGGGAGTCGGGCCGGGAAGGTTTCATGCCGACCAACAAGGAACCCCCCGACTGGGCGCGCGACGACACGTCGAACCGGGACGGACTCTGGGGCGGCCGCTTCGAGGACAAGACGTATGCGGCGCCGCTCGATGCCGCCACGCAGGACAACAACCCCTGCCCTCCGGGCTACCGCGTACCGACGGTGAACGAATTCATCGAGATGGCCAAAGCCGTCACCGGACTCGAAACGATGGTCTACGGCGACACCTCCTACAAGGCGACCGATCTGGCCGCCGTATTCGCCCGAAGCCCGCTCAAGATGCCGTGGGCAGGACAGGCCGTCGTCGGAGGAACCGTATCGGGAGGCCGCGGCGTCTACTGGACGAACATGCCCATCATCGCCGGCGCAGGCAACATCTTCACCAATGCGGCGCGTTTCATCATGCTCAACGGCACCAGCGTATACCTGAACAACTACCAGCGGACCAACGCCTACTCGGTGCGGTGCATCCGCCACACTCCGCTCGACAAGGAGTCCGCCGAAATGAGATAATTCCGTGTCCGGCATCTCCGGAGCCGCCCGTGTCCGGGACGGCTCCGGGGGCACCGGACCCACGACATACCATCCAGTAAAAACCAACCCGAATATAACCATGAAGAAAAGTGTACTACTTTTACTATTATCGGCCCTGTTTACGTGCGGCAGCGTCTATGCCCAGCTTCGAGTAACGGGCACCGTGCTGGACGCCGCGACCGGCGAACCGATGGCCGGCGCGAGCGTGATCGAGCAGGGAACCACCAGCGGAACCACGACCGACACCAAAGGCCGCTTCGCCATAAGCGTCAAAAACCACCAGTCCGTCCTGACCTTCTCGTTTATCGGCATGGTACCGCAGAACATCATGGTCGGCAGCAACACCGATCTGCGGGTCGAACTGCAGCAGGATGTGACCCAGATCGAGAACGTCGTCGTGCAGATCGGCTACGGCGACGCCCAGAAGAAAAACGTCGCCGGCTCGCTGGGCGTGCTGAGCACGTCCGAGATCACCAAATCCAAGGGCACGAGCTTTATGGATGCGCTCCAAGGCCGCATGGCAGGCGTGCAGGTCAGCTCCAGTTCGGGCGAACCCGGCGCGGGCATCGACATTACGATCCGCGGCGGCAACTCGATCAACGCAGGAACGCAGCCGCTGTATATCATCGACGACGTGCAGATCGACGTCAACGCCGACGAAGTAGCCACGAGCAGCTACACTTCGGCCAACGTGCGCTACAATCCGCTGGCGGGCATCAACCCGTCGGACATCGAGTCGATCACCGTCCTCAAGGATGCGTCGGCGACGGCCATTTACGGATCGCGCGGAGCCAACGGCGTCATCATCATCGAAACGAAAAAAGGCGAGATCGGCAAACCGAAGGTTTCTTACAGCGGTACAGTAGGCGTGCAGGAGGTGACCAAACGCATGGAACTGATGACGCCTTACGAATTCGTCGTATACCAGATTGAACGGTCACCCGCGAATCTCGACCGTTACCTGACCAAACCGGGTCGGACACTCGATTATTACCGCACCCATGCGGGAATCGACTGGCAGGACCGTTTGTTTCGCAATGCGCTCATGCACACCCACAATATTTCGGTTTCGGGCGGTAACAAGCAGACTCGCTACGTCGTGTCGGGAGCTGTGGTGGATCAGCAGGGTGTGATCGACAATTCCGGTTATCGGAAGTATCAGGGGCGGTTCTCACTCGACCAGAATCTGGGCAAGAAAGTACGCCTGAGCCTCAATGCCAACTATACTCACGACAAAACTTACGGACAGACCACCTCGCGTTCGCTCGCCTCGGCGAATGCCTATGCATCATACCTGATGTACCGTACGTGGGCTTACCGTCCCGTACTGCTCAACACCGAGGACAGCGAGAACCTGTTCGACGACGAGAACGACACCAGCGTAATGAACCCGATCATCTCGAATAAGGCCGAAAATACCTCGAAGAAGGTCACGACGTTCCTTTCGAACGCGAAACTGGAATGGACCATCCTCAAAGGACTCAAACTGACGGTACGAGCCGGTTACGGGCGCAAGTCGATCCGACAGGAGGAATTCAATAATTCGCTGACCTATCAGGGGTTCCCTCGTGCAGGCAACAACAAGGGCGTCAACGCCTCGTTCAGCCAACGCACGCTGGACGACTGGATGAATGAAAATACGCTGGTCTACCGCCGTGAGTTCGCCAACCGGCACCGGTTCGACATCACGGCCGGATATACGATGCAAGGTACCGTATCGTCGGTCTACGGATTCGACACCTCGCATATTCCCAACGAATTCCTCGGACTGAGCGGCATGGACGACGGTATTCCCTATGCTGCAACGGCCACGCTCTCGGAAAATGTGCTCATGTCATGGTTAGGCCGCGTGAATTACAGTTACCGCTCGCGTTATATCTTCACGGCTTCGTTTCGCGCCGACGGCTCTTCGAAATTTACGCCGGGAAACCGATGGGGCATCTTCCCCTCTGGGGCTTTCGCATGGCGGCTGGGACAAGAGAAATTCATGCAGAAACTGCGGTTCGTGAACGATGCGAAACTGCGGGTAAGTTATGGTGTTACAGGTAATAACCGCATCGGAGATTTTGCAACCTATCCCTCGCTTACCCTCTCGGACTACTATTCGTTCAATAACGGCACGCCATCGGATGCCGTAGTGCCGAATAATCTGGGCAACCGCGACCTGACGTGGGAGAGCACCGAGCAGATCGACATCGGTTGCGACCTGACGCTGTTTCATAACCGCGTCAATTTCACGGTCGACCTTTACCGCAAAACCACCCGCGATCTGCTGTTGAATGCTAACCTGCCTTTTACAAGTGGTTTCTCGTCGGTTTACAAGAATGTCGGACGGGTGCGCAACGACGGTCTGGAACTGTCTTTGAGCACGGTCAACATCGACAGTCGGAACTTTAAGTGGACGAGTGATTTCAATATCAGTTTCAACCGCAACCGCGTCATGGCACTGGCCGAGGAGCAGGAGAGTCTGCTTTCGACAGTGGCCTTCACCACCGATTTCAACTCTACGCCACTCTACATCGCGCGCGTGGGCGGTCCGATGGCTGCTTTCTACGGCATCGTCTGGGACGGCGTCTACGGTTATGAGGATTTTGAAACCGACGCTACTGGCGCTTCGGTACTGAAAAAGAACGTCGCAACGAACGGCAATGCCCGCGAGTCGATCCGTCCGGGTGACATCAAATACGTAGACCAAAATGGGGACGGAGTTGTCAACGAGCAGGACATGGTGGTCATCGGACGGGCGATTCCGATCCATTCGGGTGGTTTCAACAATAACTTCTCGTGGAAAGGACTGAACCTTAACGTTTTCTTCCAATGGTGCTACGGCAACGACATCATGAATGCCAACCGGATCATTTTCGAAGGCAATTATGCGGGCAAGAACATCAATCAGTTCCGTTCCTACGTCGACCACTGGACGCCCGAAAACACCTCCAGCCGCAATTACCGTCCCGGCGGTCAGGGTCCGCGCGGCATCTACTCGTCGCGCACGATCGAAGACGGTTCGTTCCTGCGGCTGAAGACCCTGCAACTAAGCTATACGCTTCCCAAAAAATGGTCCTCCAAGATACGGATGGAATCGGTTCAGGTCTATGTTTCGGGACAGAATCTCTGGACATGGACCGCTTATTCAGGCCTCGATCCCGAAGTGTCGACCCGCAACTCGGCCCTGACACCCGGTTATGACTATTCGGCATATGCGCGTAACAGGATCTATACGGCGGGTTTGAAGATCGTCTTTTAATTCCTTAATCTCTCGAATATGAAAATGATAAAATACATACTGTTCTCCGTGTCGGCATTCCTAGCCGCCTCATGCAGCCTGCTGGATACGGAACCGCAGGATTTCATCGATCCGAACGACTATTATGCGACCGAAGGGCAGCTCCAGGCAGCTCTTAACGGCGTCTATGCAACAATGGCCCAAACGGGGCTTTACGGCGCCGCCATGCTGGGCCGCATGGGCCTGTCTGCGGATATCGGTTACGAGGCCTATACGGTGGACGAGGGTACGGTCGGCTATTACGATGTGACGCCGGCCGACAGCAAAATCCGCAGCTACTGGCGCGAACTCTATGTGGGCATCGGACGGGCTAACCGTCTGATGGAAAATATCGGGAAACCGGAAATGGATGAGACCGAACGCGACAATATTTTCGGGCAGGCGCTTTTCCTGCGGGCCTATTACCATTTCATGCTGACGACCCGTTTCGGCGACGTGCCGTTGGTGCTCAATACGCCCGCTTCGGGAAAGCTGGCCGACGTGCGGATTCCGCAGACGTCTCAGCGGATGGTCTACCTGAAGATCATCGAGGATATGGAGACAGCTGCGAAACTGGTCAAACCGGCTTCTGAAGTGGAATGCGGCGGACGGATCAGTCAGTCGGCAGTCTACGGTATTCTGGCCCGCGTGTGTCTCTATATGGCCGGCAATCCGGTGAACGAACCGGGGATGTACGTCCGGGCCAAAGAATTTGCCGCCAAGGTCATCGATACGGGATTCCATGCACTGAACCCCTCCTACCAGCAGGTCTTCATCAACTACATTCAGGACAAATACGACATCCGGGAGAGTATTTTCGAAGTGGAGTTCTATGGCAACAACGTGGGAACCTATACGACAACCGCCGGACAGGTCGGCCGCAACAACGGCATCAAATTCACCAATACGGACAAACCCGAAATTGGATATTCCATCGGATCGATCCGCGCAACGCCCTATTTTTTCCAGCTTTTCGAAGACGACGATGAACGGCGGGACTGGTCCATTGCCGATTACGAGTTCACGGACGAGGGTGAGAAAAAGGCGATATCGAGCAACAATATGTGGATACGCTTCTGCGGCAAATTCCGCCGCGAGTATGAACTCCTCACACCGAAGAGCACGACCAATACATCGACGAATTTCCCCATTCTGCGTTATTCCGACGTGCTGCTGATGTATGCCGAAGCGGTCGCCGCAGACGAAACGAGCGAGGCAGGGGAGTTGACCCAAGCTTACGAATACCTCAACCGCGTACGCCGCCGCGGTTACGGACGCGATGTAAATACGCCTGTAATGGGCGTCGATCTGCCTGAAGAAGGCCGTATCTCGCTACTGGAAGCAGTGAAGGACGAGCGGGCCCGCGAGCTTGGACACGAGTTGCTGCGCAAGGACGACATCATCCGCTGGGGCGAATTCTACGACCGGATGCAGTCTGTCCGCGTGACGGTTCCCGAGGCCTACACCTCCAACTACTACGTGGCGGCACGTCTCTACTACGGCAACGTACAGCGTCGCGACGTATTGTGGCCGATCCCGACGTATGAATTGAGCGTCAATCCGTATCTGGTTCAGAACAAGGGCTGGTAATCTCAAAAATCCGCAAATCATGAAACTTATCAATAAATTTACCTTTATCGCAGTACCTTTGCTTGCCGCTGCATCCCTGCTCTGGCTGGTAGGCTGCAACGAGGAGGAGCAGGTCGAAACGCCCGATTTCACTGCGAGTACCCCGGGTACGGTCTTCAAAGTCGGCGAACCGGTCGTTTTCTCGTTCGAGGGAAATCCCGATTTCATCATCTTCTACTCGGGCGAACCGGGCAATGCTTACGACTTCCGCGACCACGACCGCATCGAAAAAGCTGAAGTTACCCTCTCTTTCGTCACACAGACAAAGGCCGGACAAAAGGGCCATGCCAATCCATCGTGTGCCCGGATCTTTTATTCGACCGATTTCGACGGAGACTACAGCGAAACGGGCGTGAACAAGGCGACATGGACGGAACTTTCCGACCGGTTCGACCTTCCGACCGATACGGAACAGGCGGTTCCGGCAGGGACGCTTTATATCGACGATCTCTTTCCGGAAGACGGTTCGCCGATCTGGCTGATGTACCATTATCAGGTGAACCAATACAACGGATCGAACGGTCGTACACAGGTGGATATCATGAACTTCAACGTCAATGGTATCACCGCCGCGGGGACGACGAAACTCTACGATCTCAAAAACGCCGGGTTCCAATGCTTCGGCGATGCGGCCTACCTCGCCAATAACAAGACGCAGGGACCCGACGTCAATAACAGCCGCATCATGCTCCGCACGGATTACAAGCCCGCTTCGGATATGCAGTTGTGGGCCGTTTCCGGAGCGCTGCACCGTCCCGAAGACGTAAACCTTGGCCCAGACGGGGGTGTAGGCATCAAGGCAGTAGCCGATCCCACGATGCACACGTTCCACCATACTTACGATCGGGCGGGAGAATACGTTGTCACGTTCGTCGCCGCGAATTCGAATGTTTACGGTCGGCGCGAGGTACTGCGTGAACTCAGGATTTCCGTCGTGGATGACGGGGGCAGCATCGCACCTCCCTCCTATGAAGAATGGTGAACCCTTTGAAAAATAACGGAATTATGAAAAAACATATTTTTGCGATAATGCTCCTCGCTCTCGCTTCGGGATGCCGGGAAGCGGATACGGACCTTGCTTTCGCAGGACAGGAAGCGGTCGTGCGGTTCGCCGCCCCGGGAGCGGTCGTGAGCCGTGCAATCGTCGAAGCCGACGGTACACAGCTCAATATTACGTGGAATTCGGATGACGCAATCGGCATCTTCGGACGCGGCGCGGTATCGGGTAACAACTACCCCTATCTGGCAACGCCCGACCGCAAGGAGCCTGCGCGATGCTCGTTCTCACCGATGTCGCTGGACCGGATTTATGAATGGCAGCCCGGCAGGCAGGAGTTCTATGCCTGCTATCCCTATGACGAAACGTTCCATGGTGAACCGAATGCCTTGTTCGTTTCGCTTCCAACGCACCAGATACAAACCGCAGCCGGTTCGACGGAGCATCTGGCAGCTCTTTGCACGATGAAGGCAGCTCCTATTTCACGCGTATTCGATGAGTCGGACAATTCACCGGTGGAGTTTACCTTCCACAACCTCTTTGCCATAGTGGAAATTCGCCTCAAAATGGAGGCCGGCGCGTCAATCGACGTGCCGATCAACGTTTCGTAGCTCTTTTCCGAAGGGGCTGCCCTGACGTTCCCTGCCGGTACGGTCGATTTGACAGCCCCGATCGAGAGCGGTTACACCGTACTTCCGGTCACGGCTGTCGAGGAGAGCCGCGAGGTCGTACTGACTTTCTCGCAGCAGCCTGTCGTGAGCCGGAGCGAATACGGCAGTTTCTGGCTCATGGTGGCGCCGGGCCGGCATACGGCCGGTAAACTGAAGCTGCAGGTGACGGCGATCGACAATTCGGTATGCACGCTCGAACTTCCGGAGGTCGATTTCAAATCGAACCGGAATTATCGTCAAGATGCCACGCTGAGCATGGATGATTTCACTGCAGCAGATCCGTTCGACGTATCCGCTGCCGCAGTCGAGTGCCGGGTAGGGGAGCCGATTCGTTTCATACTCGAAGGAGAGGCTGAAAGCATCGATTTCTTCTCGGGCGAGATGTTCCACCAGTGGGAATATGCCAAGAAAGACCGCCTGTCTTACTCCGACATCCTCTTCTCGTTCCGTTCACAGTTACAGGGAGGTAAGCAGATTCATCCCGTAACGGTGAAAGTTTCGACCGACTTCGACGGCACGTATACAGAAGAGCATATTCAAACAGCCACATGGACGGATGTGACGGCCCGTTTCACGCTTCCAACAAAAATCTGGACAGCTAACAACGGTCCAACGACTGCAGACCGTTACACGGAAGAGGGGCGAATGACCGCTTCGGGCGAAGTGAACCTGTCCTCGTACTACGGGGAATCCGAAACGCTTCATGTGGCCTTCTTCTACCACATCGACAAATACGATGCTGGTCTGAAGAACAGCCGTACCGGTGTTTGGTTCACCGACATACAGGCTTTCAGACAGGAAGGAGACACCCGGACCGGGATATTGCAGCAGACCGAATCTGAAATTCATATCGTCAACGGCGCTTCCTATGCCACCGATGCGACACCGTCCGACTGGGGCAATACATTCACACACGGAGGCGTTACGGTCTATCCATGGCGTTTCTGGTGTGCGAACAATCCGACCGGCGACCGCAACGCCTATGCCGTAACGAACCCGCTGGAGCGCACGATGCGGAATTTCGGTCCCGACAAACCCGAACGGGTGAAGACTTCGGGCGACGTTATGCCGCAGGAATTCGACTACGTCTTCACCGAACCGGGCATATACGAGGCGACATTCGCTGCACGGAACCGAACGCTGACGGGCGAAACGGAAATTGTCCGGCAGTTTACCGTAACGGTCAATCCTTAAACGGAATAGAAACGAAACAATAAAAGACCAATTATGAACAGGAACCTGAAAATATTGCTTCTGGCGCTGTTTGCGCTGCCGTTGTTCACCGCCTGTCACGATGAAACGGAAGAGCAGTCCGATTCGCTCGCTGAAACTATCGTTGTCAGCGACGCCGAGGGATATCGGAAACAATTACTTTCCGAAGGGGCTAAAATCATCACCAACCGAGCCTACAAGGTGACCAATATCCCGGATTATTTCAACGGATTCGAAATGCTGACCAGCAACGGTCGCGCCAACAACGGCGGAACAATCACCACGCAGATGGACGGGCTGGTCTACATCATCGCTCCCGCCTCGGCCAAACCCGAAGGATGGGCGGTTGTGCCCATTACGTTGCATCAGGACCGTGAGATGAAATATGCGACCACGGATCAGGAAGTGAAGCTGTCTATTTACATGAAACGCGCCTATGCGGGTCATCCCGTCGAGATTCCGGCGGTGTCCACTTTCGCCAGTGCCATTCCCATTGCCCGCAAGATCATTTACAACGTCCCCGAGGAACCATTGGCGGCTACTACGGTACGCGGTACAGTGAGCTGCGGAGGAGCGCCCGTAAAGGATGTCGTCGTATCGGACGGCGAGCTGACTACGACCACCGACGAGAACGGACAATACCTGCTCAACTCATGGAAGCGGACCGGATATGTCTTCATCTCCGTACCGAGCGGTTACGATGTTTCGTCGGACGGATTGATACCGCGCACTTTCGTACGGCTGGACGGAAGCGAGGAAGATGTAGCCGATTTCGAACTCGTCCGGACGGATAACGAACGGTTCACGCTTTTCGTAATGAACGACATCCATCTGACAAACACCGTTTCAACCGCAGACATACAGCGGTTCCGGAATGATTTCGTGCCTGATTATGCTGCGATGCTGGCCAAGACGCCGGGGAAAGTCTATACGACCGTCCTAGGAGACATGACGACCGATACACGCTGGTATAATAACAATTTCGCGCTGCCCGAATATCTGGAAGAGATGCGGGCCGTTCCCGGTGCGATTCCGATCTGGCACGTTATGGGCAACCACGACAACGACATCCGCTGTGTGGGTTCCTCCGAACTTTGGGATGCTTTGGCCGTGGAAACCTACCGCCGGGTGATCGGGCCCAACTATTATTCGTTCAACCTCGGACAGTTCCATTTCGTCGTGCTGGACGACATTGTCTATACAGGAGTCAATACCTACAATACTTACGTCGAAGACGTACAACTGGCATGGCTGGAACGCGATCTCTCCTATATCGATGCATCGACGCCGATCGTAGTGTTGACCCATGCCCCGCTGTTCCGCTATACGGGTATGGCCGACGGTGTGCTGCAAATGGGCAAAGGATTCTCGAATCCGGACCAAGTGGATTGGCTGCTGGAAAAATTCAGCAAGTTCGAGCGTATACACATTATCTCGGGACACACCCACACGAACTATTTCTGCCGCTATTCGGACCGCGTTACCGAACAGAACAACATTGCGGCAGCAGCCTCGTCATGGCAGATTTACGGTCCTGAGAAACGCCATCTGAGCAAGGACGGAACGCCCGGCGGATATATGATCTATACATTCGACGGGAAAAATATCGAGCGACAATATAAGGCATTGGGCCGCGAAATAGACGAGTGTCAGTTCATCGTTTACGACCTCAACACAGTACCCGCGGCCTATGGCGGTGCGTCGGGCAGTAACGAACTGCTGATCAACGTTTACAACTGGGACCCCGCATGGACAGTCCGAGTACGCGAAAACGGAACGGAAATTCCCGTCCGGCAATGCTGGCGCGCTGATCCGCTCTATTCATTGGTTGCCGAGGGCATGTCGCTGAGCAGCGCATTCGCTCCGGGAACGGGTGTCCCGCACATGTTCTGTGCGACGGCCTCGTCAGCAAACGGCGAAGTAGAGGTCGAAGTCTTGGACGGCTTCGGAAATACGTGGAAACAAACGGTCGTGCGACCGAAAGCATTTACGTGGAATATGCAATAAACGGGAGAAGGTTGATTTCGGGCGGCAACTCTCAGTCGGAGACCGCCCGGACAACCTTCTGATATGAACCATTGAAACGATGAAAATGATATGTAAAATCATCTCCCGTCTTTGGCAGACAGGATTGGCCGCCGGCTTTCTGCTGGCGACCGGCGTCGTAGGAGCGCATAATTACAATGTCGTGGGAAAAGTGTCCTGCGACGGAAAGGGGATCGCAGGAGCTGTCGTTTCGGACGGTGAACAGGTAGTCCTTACCGGAGCCGACGGCACATACGGACTCCGATCTTCCAAACAGTGCGGATATGTCTTCTTATCGATACCTTCGGGGTATGAAGTGGAAGCGGATGGAGTGATCCCGCGCCATTTCGTTCCGCTGGCGGGTACGGCTGTAGACACGGCTGATTTCCGGCTGATAAAAAGCGACAACGACCGTTATACGCTTTTCGTTCTGAACGATATTCATCTCACGAATACGCCGGCTCAGCAGGATATCCGCCAGTTCCGGGAAAAGTTCGTTCCGGATTTCCGCGAAACATTGCGAACGACTTCGGGAAAAACGTATGCCCTCACATTGGGAGACATGACGACCGATTCGCGCTGGTATCGCAACAATTTCGGACTTCCCGAATATCTGAAAGAGATGGAACGCATTCCTTCGCTCCCCATTTTTCATGCGATGGGCAACCACGACAACGATCCCAAAGGCACACACACACCCGAGACATGGGATTCCGTGGCGGTCAAAACCTATCGCCGGGTCGTCGGACCGAACTATTACTCCTTCAACCTAGGATGTGTACATTACGTGATGCTCGATAACATCGTCTATCTGGGTCCCCGGAAAATCGGCGCAAAAACCCGCTGGGACTTCAGGGTCTGCGTCGACGAAACGCAACTCGGATGGTTGGAGCAGGACCTGCGTCATGTAAAGAAATCGACCCCCGTGGTGGTATGTATGCATGCCCCGCTGCTGGGATGCACCTCCCTCGAAAACGGAGAGCCGAAACTGACGACGAAATTTACCGAAGCGGGTGCGGCCGAACGGCTGCTGGAAAAGTTCGACGGTTTCCGGAGAGTCTGCTTCCTGACCGGTCATACGCACGTGAACCGGCATTATGTATGGTCGAAGCACCTGACCGAGCACAACAACATCGCCGTAGCCGCCTCTTCGTGGAAACTCGACGGTGAAGGCCGCCGCCACATGGCCAAGGACGGTACGCCGGGAGGTTATGCGATCTACCGCATAGACGGAAAACGAATCGAGTGGTGTTACAAGGCGCTCGGGAGACCCGTAGACAGTTGTCAGTTCATTGCATATGACATGAACACCGTACCGACACAATATGGCGGAAAGCCGGGAGCCAATGAAGTCTGGATCAACGTCTACAATTACGATCCCGACTGGAAAATCGAGGTGCGGGAAAATGGCAAGAAACTGCGCGTGGAGCGCTGTCGGGAGTATGACCCGCTTTACCGGCATATTTCCGAAGGGGCGGTACCCGTCTCAGGGAACGCTTTTTCACCCGCCCTTACCGAACACTTGTTCCGGGTGGTTACCTCCGGGCCTGATACGATGATCGAAATATCGGTATGCGACGGTTTCTCCCACCGATGGCAGCAAACGGTCATAAGGCCGAAATCGTTTAGCTGGGATATGCAGTAACAGCTTCCGGTCCCTTTTCTACAATTATTATGATTTGCAACATCCGAAAAACGCTTCTGCTTGCAGGAATCTTCCTGCTGAGCGCTCTTTCCGTAGCGGCACAACCGTTCCTCCGGCTGCCGGCCGTCATCGGCGACCACATGGTCCTTCAAGAAAAGGCCACCGTCAAACTGCACGGCTGGGCCGACCCCAACACCACGCTGACGGTCAGCCCTTCGTGGGGTGAAGCCGTGACGGTCAAAGTGGGATACGACACGGCTTGGAGCGTCGAGCTGATCACCCCCGCCGCTTCGGCAGAGCCCCGTTCGATCACCTTCGCCACCAATAAAAAGGCGGTCCGGAAAGTCGACGACATCCTCATCGGCCAAGTATGGCTTTGCAGCGGACAGTCGAACATGAATTGGAGCGCGGCCAACGGCATCGCGGACATGAAGAAGGAACTCGAAAGCCCTATGAATCCCCAGATCCGCCTTTTCACCGTCACGAAGAACAGCTCCCCGTATCCGCAGGACGACTGCGAAGGTCGCTGGCTGGTGTGTAATTCCAAAAGCGCCCTCTATTTCAGCGCTGTAGGTTATTTCTTCGGCAAACGCCTCGCTGACGAACTTCGGCAGCCGGTCGGACTGGTCAACTCCTCGTGGGGCGGAACTCCCGTCGAAGTATGGACCCCCGCCAACGTCATGGACAAAAACCCGCAGATGGTCGCCTCATGGAAAGAACAGCCGAAGAGCAGATTCTGGCAGATCGGCTCGCTCTACAACGCCATGATCCACCCGTTGCGCCACACGACCTTCGCCGGAGCCATCTGGTATCAGGGCGAGTCCAACAAAACGAACGCCGCACTCTACGGCGATGAATTTTCGATGATGATCGAGGCGTGGCGCAAAGTATTCCGCCGGACGCTGCCCTTCTATTTCGTGCAGATAGCTCCGCACGCCCGTACCGAGGGAGGTACGGCGGGCGCCGTGGTCCGCGAACAGCAGGCCCGTGTCGCCGCGACGGTCCCGTTGACGGGCATGGCGGTCATCTCCGATCTGGTGGACGACGTAACGAACATCCATCCCCGCTATAAGCAAGGTGTCGGCGACCGGCTGGCCGGTTTCGCCCTCGCCGAGGTTTATGGCAAGAGCGGCCGGAAATACAAAAGCCCGACCTTCCGGCAAGCGGAATTCAGGAAATCGCAGGTTTACGTTTCGTTCGACAACGCCGAAGGGGGCATCGTCTGCAAGGACGGCGCCATCCGAGGATTGGAGGTGTGCGACGCCTCCATGAAGTTCGTCCCGGCGCAGGGAATCATCGACGACAAAAGCAACCGGCTCGTCGTATGGAGCAAGCAGGTAGCCCGTCCGACAGCCGTGCGCTACTGTTTCAGCGACGGCGCCATTGGCAATCTCTTCGATACGGCCGGACTCCCCGTAGCCCCGTTCCGCAGCGATACCGACGACTGACACAATTCCGGAAGACGAAAAAAGGGGTTGTCTAGAATTTGTTAGACAGCCTCTTTTTCCGTGTTATTCGATTGGCGTCCAATCCGGTATTTCGATGGTGTCGGCGTCGATTACCGGGCATCGGATAATCTCCACGGTCTCCTTTTCGTAGATGTTGCATCCCATGAAAAGCGAAGCTATAAGTATGCTCCAGATCAAGATAAGGATGCAATACAGGATCGCATATTTAATTTTCTGTTTTTTCATAGTTCTTCAGTTTAGATGATAATTATCGAAACATTGTAAGTCGCTGCGCCGCCGTTCGGCAATACTTCTCGGAAAGGTCAATGCCCAGATAGGTTCTACCGAGTTGGCGTGCCACGAAGGTCGTTGTTCCTGCACCGTTGAACGGATCGAGGACGATGTCTCCCCGGTAGGAGAACAGCTTCAGGAGCCGTTCGACCAGCTTCTCGGGAAACATCGCAGGATGCCCGAAGCGTTTCATTCTGTGCTCGGGCGGAATCTTCCAGTGTGCCGAGGTCCAGCTCTTGAACTCCTCGGCCGATATATCCGCTTCCGTCCGCTTGCCGGGTTTTCGGAGCGTTCCCTTGCAGAAGACCTCTACGAATTCCCAGGTGTATTTCAGATAGGGACTCGATGGGCTCCGCCAACTTCCCCATGTACAATAGCGGCAGTTGTAATTGCGCTTGTCTCAGAGTATCTCAGCTTTCCCATCCCCTCCGGAGCCGGTAATGTGAGTGGATGTGATGCGTCGGGAACTGCCCGGAAAAGAACGGCTGGATGTTGAGTGCCATGCGTCCGCTCCATTTCAGCACGCGAATACATTCGTTCAAAACGTTCTTCATTCCGGTGAAATATCGCAACAGCGATTGTATTCCATCCCGAAATTGTACGGCGGCGAGGTGACAATCATGTCCACGCAGTTGTCGGGAATCCGCCACAGTACGTCGCAGCAGTCCCCGCAGACGATCGTATTCGATAAGTCGCAGGCAGTTCCCCGTTTATCTGCGAGAATGACGACTTCAGGCTATAAAAATCGGACAGTCCCATTTCTACATCTTCAAAAGTTCAGCAATCTCCGGGGCAAGATTTCCGTGATACTCCATGCGCCCGTCCAAGCGGCATGCTTCGAGAAAATGGCGGCGACCCTCTTCCTTGCGTCCCAGCCGCGAGCAGGCAATGGCCCGCGGATACTCCGTCACGGCACCCTTCGGCATTGCGGCCAACAAGTTCCAATGCCTGTTCGTTGTGATCCATCGACAGATGCGCCACGACCGTATTGCGGTCGTTGTAATCGTTGAGAATATAGAGCGCTTTGGCATATTTACGTTTCCGTAACAGCTCCACGCTGCGGGCATAGTCCGTATCTAGCTCCGTGGTATGAATCGTATCTTTGACCTTCTCAGCCGTAACATACGACTCATAGTCGCAAATATCCTGATAATGCCTGCCGATCTGGGGGCGGATATTGTCCAGATGGCGGTTGATGCGGTCGGCTTCGAGGCTATGACCCTTGGCGTGGCCGCCGCGGACCTCCCAAAGCGTCTCCGGAACGGAGAGCTTTGCGCAGAATTGGGCGATGCTGCCGTTGACCGAGATGCGGCCCATGACCGGCACGACTTTCCGATCTTTCTCCTTGTTCCTTTTTAGGGAGAACAGAACCTTGAATGTGCTGCGCATAAACTCTACTTTTTAGGGTTACAAAAATAATTTGAGCAGAGTCGCAAGCCAAGATGAACAGCAATGTAAGAAACTGAAAATCACCTTTCTATGAATAACAAAGCAAAAGAAACGAGGTAACGATTTGGAAATCGAAACCTCGTTTAATATTACCTTATTCTACGTTTTCTCTAAAACAAAGGCACAGAAGAAAAATGCATAATAAGTTGATTATCTCTCGTTTTACACTTTTTTATGCCTCTGTTTTTTATCCCGGAACTTCCTTCGGGGCTTGCCCGGTTTTCTATCCGGCAACGGATTCCGCAGGGATGACGCTACCTCCGGAATTCGAGACGCACGACGACCGGAAAATGGTCCGACGGCGTGCGCGCATCGTAACTGTGCAGTGAAACCTCCTTGGGGAAGGCGCCCGACTTGATCTCCTCGCCGCTGGCGGCGGTCTCCGTACGGTAGGTGTCGGTCAGCACCCCGTAATCGTGCACGCGAACCGACGGCGTCACGAAGATATGGTCGATACGGCTGTCGGTCTTCAGCGAAGGGTTGAAGCTGTTGAACGTACCGTTCGGGGCGTAGCGTCTTCCGGCGGTCTCATACGAATCGGCCAGAATGCCCGACGAGACAAAGGTCGTATAGATATGATTGTTCTGGTCGACGTTGAAGTCCCCGGTCAGGATCACGAACTCTTTGGGTTTGCACATTTCGCGAATCTTCGCCACCACCAGCTTGGCGCTCTCCTCGCGGGCCTGCACCCCGATATGGTCCATATGCAGGTTGAAGAACCAGAAGCGGCGCTTGGTCTGCAGGTCGAGGAAATGGCCCCACGTGCAGATGCGCGGCAGCGCGGCGTCCCAGCCCTTGTTCGGACGGTCGCTGATCTCCGAAAGCCAGAAATGGCCATCGTCCAGCAGGCGGAAACGCTCCTTTTTATAAAATATGGGCGCATACTCGCCTTGCGTCTTTCCGTCGTCGCGTCCGACGCCGATATAGTCGTAGTCGGGAAGCTGCGCCAGCATGTCGTGCAGCTGGCCGTCGAGCACCTCCTGACTTCCGAAAATGTCGAAGCCGTGGAATTCGATCAGGCGGCACACCCACGGACCGCGGCGCTCCCAACCGTTGCCGCGCTCGGCGTCGCCCCGATTGGCGTTGCGGATATTATAGGTGGCTACGGTCAGCTCCTGCGCCGCGGCGCAAAAGGTCACGGCGGTAAACAGGGCGAGAATCAGCAATTTCTTCATTTCAAAGGATCGTTTAACGGGTTTCAAGTCGAACAAAGATACAAAAAACGGACGAAATACCCTCCGAACAGGCTTCCGCAAGTAAATTTTTCTGCCGGATTAGTACACTTTCGGACTTGAGGATACGGGGTTCGCCATATTTTTACTATCTTTGGGGTGCAAAAAACCAAACTAATGGAATCAGCCCGTAAAACCTCCGTAACCAAAGTAATGCCCATCCTTTTCAGCTTCTTCGTGATGGGATTCTGCGACGTGGTCGGCATCTCGACCACCTATGTCAAAAACGATTTCAACCTCAGCGAAGCCCTCGCCGGATTCATTCCGTCGATGGTATTCCTGTGGTTCCTGCTGCTCTCGGTCCCCGTAGCGCTGGCAATGAACCGCGTCGGACGCAAACGCACCGTCCAGATCAGCAACGTCATCACGATCGTCGGCATGCTGATTCCGTTCGTATCGTATAATTTCGCAACCTGCATGGTGGCCTTTGCGCTGCTGGGAATCGGCAACACGATTCTGCAGGTGTCGCTCAATCCGCTGCTGACGAACGTCGTGTCGGGCGAATCGCTTACCAGCTCGCTCACAGCGGGACAGGTCGTGAAGGCCGTCTCGTCGTTCATGGGTCCGATCATCGCCGTCTTCGCGGTGAACGTCTTCGGCAACTGGCAGTACCTCTTCCCGATCTTCGCCGCAATCACGCTTCTCTCGTCGCTCTGGCTGATGATGACCTCGATTCCCAAAGAGGAGGTTTCCCTACAGTCGGGCAGTTCGGTCGGCGCAACGTTCTCGCTGCTGAAGGACAGCCACATCCTGCTCTTCTTCATCGGCATCCTCTGCACCGTAGGTCTCGACGTGGGCATGAACACGCTGACGCCCAAACTGCTGATCGAACGCTGCGGACTCGAAATCACCGATGCCGGACTCGGTTCGAGCGTCTATTTCTTCTGCCGTACGGCCGGCGCTTTCATCGGCGCATTCCTGCTGGCGCGTCTCTCGGACGTCCGCTACCTGCGCGTGAACCTCGTCGTGATGCTCGCGGCGCTGGGCGTGCTCTATTTCGCCAACAGCTACATCGAGATACTGATTTGCGTGGGCGTCTTCGCCTTCGCCCTCTCGTGCGTCTTCTCGATCGTCTACTCGCTGGCGCTGCGCCGCCGCCCGGACAAGGCCAATGAAATTTCGGGTCTGATGATTACGGGCGTCTGCGGAGGCGCGATCATTCCCCCGCTGATGGGCCTGCTGACCGAAACCGTCGGATCGCAGGTCGGATCGCTCATCGTCCTGACCGTATGCGCCGTATACCTGATCTTCTGCGCCTACAGCATCAAAACCCAAGCCAACAAATAACCAAAATACCATGTACAGATACGACAACCGTGTGGTCATCACACTCGATGCAGGCGGCACGAACTTGGTGTTCGGCGCCATGCAGGCCAACAAATTCATCGTCGATCCCATCACGCTGCCGTCGAACGCCGACAACTTGGACAAATGTCTGGCGACGATGGTCGAAGGTTTTCAGGCCGTCATCGACAAGCTGGAGGAGAAACCCGTCGCCATCAGCTTCGCATTCCCCGGCCCGGCCGACTACCCGAACGGAATCATCGGCGGATACCTGCCCAACTTCCCCTCATTCCGCGAAGGCGTGGCGCTGGGGCCGTTCCTCGAATACAAATTCGGCATTCCGGTCTTCATCAACAACGACGGCGACCTCTTTGCCTACGGCGAAGCGCTGGGCGGCGCACTGCCCGAAGTGAACGCCCGGCTCGAAGCGCTGGGCAGCCCCAAACGCTACAAGAATCTGGTGGGCTACACGTTCGGCACGGGTCTGGGCATCGGTATCGTGGTGAACAACGAACTCAACCGCGGCGACAACTCGTGCGTCGAGACTTTTTGCCTCAAGCACAAGAAGATGCCCGACATTATCGTCGAAGACGGCGCCGCGATCCGCGCCGTGAAGCGCGTTTACGGAGAGTTGTCGGGCAACCCGGACCACGGGCTGGAACCGAAGGACCTCTGCGATATCGCCGACGGAAAACGCGAAGGCGACACGGAAGCCGCCCGCAAGGCTTTCGCCGAGATGGGCGAGATCGCCGGCGACGCCATGGCGACGGCCGTGACGCTGATCGACGGTCTGATCGTCATCGGCGGCGGCATCACGGGCGCCCGCAAATGGATCATGCCCAGCCTGCTCAAAGAGCTGCGCAGCAAGATGCACACCATCGCGGGCGACGAGCTGAACCGCGTGCAGATGAAGGTTTACGATCTGGACAGCGAAGAGGAGTTCAAGGAGTTCGCCAAAGGCGATCAGCGCACGCTGAAAGTCTACGGCACCGACCGTTACGTGGCTTACGACCCCCAGAAGCGCATCGGCGTCGCTATTTCGAAACTCGGCGCGAGCAACGCCATTTCGGTGGGCGCATACGCGTTCGCCCTAAGCCAGCTCGACGCGCAAAAAGCATAATAAAACAAGATGTATAAGTTCCAACCCATTCTCAAATCGACGATCTGGGGCGGCGAAAAAATCGTCCCCTACAAACAAATCGCATCCGGCCAGACGCAGGTCGGCGAAAGCTGGGAGCTTTCGGGCGTCAAAGGCAACGAATCGGTCGTAGCAGGAGGTCCCGAAGCCGGCACTACCCTGCCGGGCCTGATCGCCCGCCACGGCGCCGCACTGCTCGGCAAAGCCAACTTCGAACGTTTCGGCGAGGAGTTCCCGCTGCTGATCAAGTTCATCGACGCACGGCAGGATCTCTCGATTCAGGTACACCCCGACGACCGGCTGGCGTGGGAACGTCACAAGTCGAAAGGCAAGACCGAAATGTGGTACGTCGTGGACGCCGACAAGGGCGCACGGCTCCGGTCGGGATTCGCCAAGCAGGTGACACCCGCCCAGTACGAAGCCAGCGTCGAGGACAACACCATCACCGACATCCTCGCCGAGTACGAAATACATCCGGGCGACCTCTTCTTCCTGCCGGCAGGCCGCGTCCACAGTATCGGCGCGGGCGCGTTCATCGCCGAGATTCAGCAGACTTCGGACATCACCTACCGCATCTACGACTTCAACCGCAAGGACGCCGACGGCAACACCCGCGAACTGCACACCGAACTGGCGAAGGGCGCCATCGACTATACCGTGCTGCCCGACTACCGCACCAAGTACGAGCAGGTGCAGGACCGCGAAACGGAACTGGTGTCGTGTCCCTACTTCACCACGTCGCTCTGCGACCTGACCGCTCCGCTGACGCTCGACTACGCGGCGCTCGACTCGTTCGTCGTTGTGATCTGCGTCGAAGGCAAGGGCATGATCGCCGACGACAGCGGCAACGAAATGCCGATCCATCAGGGCGAGACCGTACTGCTTCCGGCTACCGTGAAGTCGCTCCGCATCGTCCCCGAAGGGAAGCTCAAAATGCTGACCAGCTGCATCAAATAAATGAAATGCACTCTGACAGATAAAATCCGGCGGTTCCGACTGCCGGATTTTTTCATTTTCCGCGGCAACCCCGATAATAAATTTTATCTTCATCGGCTCATTGCATCGTAAAAATAATCGCCCGCCTCGGCAAATCGAGGAAAAAATTTTCTTTTAACAAAATTCCGTTGCAGGACTCCGTTCTTTTTAGTACCTTTGGAGGTGCAACCGGAACACTAAAAAACAGAGAATCTTACGACATGGAGAAGAAACTGCAAGAGATCGCATCGCACTTCGCTTTGGAGGGAGGCATCGCGGCCATAGACTCGCTGGGCGAGGGTTTTATCAACGATACGTTCATCATCCGCACCGAAGGGGAGGCCCCCGATTACATTCTTCAGCGCAAGAACAAAAACATATTTCCCGACGTTCCGGCCATGATGGACAACATCCGCCGGGTTACCGACCACATCCGCCGCGGAGTCATCGCGGCAGGCGGCGATCCCCTGCGCGAGGTGATGACCGTGGTCCCGACCAGAGAGGACGCGCTGTACCACATCGACGGCGACGGCGAATATTGGGCCGTCTCGGTTTTCATCGACGACACCGTCGCCTACAACAAGGCCGATTCGCCCGAACTGGCCCGCAAGGGCGGCGAGGGAATCGGCAAATTCCAAGCCCAGCTGGCCGACTTCACCGAGCCGCTGGCCGAAACGATCAAGGGATTCCACAACATCCGCCACCGCTTCGTGCAGTGGGCCGAGGCGCTGAAGCGCGACACCGCAGGCCGCAAAAAGGAGCTTTCGGAGGAGATCGGCTGGATCGAATCGCGGCGCGGAGAGATGCTCGGCTTCTGGTCCAAGGTCGAGGAGGGCACGATTCCGACGCGCGTGACGCACAACGACACCAAGATCAACAATATTCTCTTCGACAGGCAGGGCGAGGTGCTCTGCGCCATCGACCTCGACACGGTGATGGCCTCCACGTCGCTCAACGACTTCGGCGACGCCATCCGCTCCTACGCCAACACGGGCGACGAGGACGACCGCGACCTTTCGCGCGTCGGGCTGTCACTCGAAATGGTCCGGGCCTACACCGAGGGCTATCTCTCGCAGCGGGCGAAGCAGCTCACCGACTCCGAAATCGACCATCTGGCTTTCTCGGCCCGATACATCACCTTCGAACAGGTCCTGCGTTTCCTGATGGACTACATCGACGGCGACACCTATTACAAAGTCAAATACCCCGGTCACAACCTCGTGCGCACCCACGCCCAGTACCGCCTGCTGCAAAGCATGGAGGAACATTACGGCGAAATGTGCCGCATCGTACGGGAAACCGTGGACAAATACCGCAAGGCATGACGGAGATACGCAAAATCACGGGCATCGTCCCCACGAACAAGGCCGCCGTCGAAGCGGCTTTCGCCGGCATCGAGCCGCAGGCCGTAGCCTGCTGCAACTGGCCGGAACAATTTCCTTACACACCGGAGGTTTCGTTCCGCATGTTCCACACGGGCGACTACCTGATGCTGCGCTTCGACGTCGCGGAACGCTGCACGATGGCCCGCGTCACGGAGGACAACGGCGAAATTTGGACCGATTCGTGCGTGGAGTTCTTCATCGCCCCCGACGACAGCGGCTACTACTATAACTTCGAGTGCAGTTGCATCGGACGCCTGCTGCTGGGCTTCCGCAAGGAGCGCGAGCACCCGGCGCACGCCGCGCCCAAGGTGATGGCCGGCATCCTGCGGACTCCGAGCCTCGGACTGCGGCCGTTCCCCGAACACGAAGGAGACAACCGCTGGTCGGTCGTGCTGGCCATTCCCCCGCAGGCGCTGTTCATGCACGAGCTGAGCGACTGGAGCGGCCTGAAGGCATCGGTGAACCTCTACAAATGCGGCGACAAACTTTCGCAGCCCCATTTTCTTTCGTGGAAGCCGATCGAGACGCCGAAACCCGACTTCCACCGGCCCGATTTTTTCGAACAAATTAAATTTTCAGAGATATGAACAACAAATATTCACTTCCGAAAGACGGCGGCCTGATCGCAGAATCGACGCCGCGCGACATCATCCATCGTTACGAGAAAATTCACACGACGGTCTATGAAAACGAATATCTAGGCGTTCAGTATGTTGCCGACACCATCGTCAAGGCGATCCGCACCTACAACGAACTCCACTGTTCGAACGAAGTCTACGAAGAGCAGCAGCCCTTCGTGCTGGGCCTTACCACGGGCCGCACGCCGCTGGGGCTCTACCGCGAGCTGGTGAAACGCCACAAGGAGGGCCTCGTCAGCTTCCGCAACGTGGCCGTATTCAGCCTCGACGAGTTCTACCCCATCCGCTCGACCGAGCAGCAGAGCCGCAACTTCCGCATCCACGAGGATTTCCTCAACCACATTGACATCCTGCCCGAAAACATCCACATCCCCGACGGCACCATCTCCGAGGACAAGGTTTCGGAGTACTGCGCCTCGTACGACCATTCGGTGCGCAAGATCGACCTGATGATTATCGGCGTGGGCGAAGACGGCCAAATCGGTTTCAACGAGCCGGGGTCCTATGCCAAGTCGCGCACCCGGCTGGTGCAGCTGACCCACAACACCCGCAAAATCCAATCGGGCGCATTCTTCGGACTGGACTACACCCCGAAGCTGGCCATCACGATGGGTATCGACACGATCATGCGGGCCGACAAGATCATTCTGATGGCTTGGGGCGAAGAGAAGGCCCAGATCATCCAGAAGGTCGTCGAAGGCGAGATCACGACCCAAGTGCCGGCATCGAACCTGCAGGCCCACCCCAACATCGAAGTCGTAATCGACGAGAACGCCGCCCAGCTGCTCACCCGCGAGCAGACGCCGTGGCTGGTAGGCCCCTGCAAATGGACGCCCAAATTCACCCGCAAGGCCGTGGTGTGGCTCTGCGGCGTGGTGCAGAAACCGATCCTGAAGCTCACCTACAAGGATTACATCGAAAATTCGCTGGGCGAACTGCTCGAACAGGGCCGCGCCTACGACCAGATCAACATCGACGTATTCAACGACCTCCAGCACACCATCACCGGCTGGCCGGGCGGCAAACCCAATGCCGACGATTCGACGCGCCCCGTGCCGTCGAATCCGTATCCCAAACGCATCGTGATTTTCTCGCCCCACCCCGACGACGACGTGATTTCGATGGGCGGTACGTTCATCCGTCTGGTGCAGCAGGGACACGACGTGCACGTGGCGTATGAAACATCGGGCAATGTCGCCGTACACGACGACGTAGTGCTCCAGAACATCGACACGGCCCGCGAGCTGGGCTACGGCAACCACTACGCCGAAGTCGAGAAGATCATCGCCGGCAAGAAGAAGGGCGAACCCGAACCCCGTCCGCTGCTCGACCTCAAGGGCGCCATCCGCCGTGCGGAGGCCCGCGCCGCCGTGCGCTCGTTCGGGCTGAACCCCGACACCAACGCCCATTTCCTCAACCTGCCGTTCTACGAGACGGGCGGCATCAAGAAGGGACTGCTCACGGAGAAGGACATCGAAATCATCGTCAAACTGCTCCGCGAGGTGAAGCCCCACCAGATTTACGCCGCCGGCGACCTCGCCGACCCCCACGGCACGCACCGTACGGCCATGGAGGCCGTGCTCGGCGCGCTCGACGTGGTGAAGGACGACGAATGGCTCAAGGAGTGCCACCTCTGGCTCTACCGCGGCGCATGGATGGAATGGGATCTCGGCATGGTCGACATGGCGGTGCCCTTGTCGCCCGACGAGCTGATCATGAAGCGTCACGCCATCTACCGCCACCTCTCGCAGAAGGACATCATGCCCTTCCCCGGCAGCGACCCCCGCGAATTCTGGCAGCGCGCCGAAGAGCGCACGCAGAACACCGCCAAGCTTTACGACAAGCTCGGCATGGCGGAGTATCAGGCGATCGAGGTATTCGTGAAGATGTTCTGACGAGACCCCGCAAATGAAAAACAATCAATAACCCAATAATTCAACCATTCAATCTATGCGACTGATTATCGAAGACACGCAGGAAAACGCAGGCCGCTGGGCAGCGCGCTACATCGTAGAGCAAATCAACAAGAAACAGGCGGCCGGAGGCACCTTCGTACTGGGACTGCCTACGGGTTCGACCCCGCTGACGACATACAAAGAGCTGATCGCGCTGAACAAGGCCGGAAAGGTCTCCTTCAAGGATGTCGTTACGTTCAACATGGACGAGTACGTCGGGCTTCCCGAAGAGCACCCCGAAAGCTACCATTCGTTCATGTGGAACACCTTCTTCAACCACGTGGACATCAACCCGGCCAACGTCAATATCCTCAACGGCAACGCCCCCGACCTGCAGAAGGAGTGCGACGAATACGAGGAGAAAATCCGCAAGGCGGGCGGCATCGACCTCTTCATGGGCGGTGTCGGCGAAGACGGACACTTGGCGTTCAACGAGCCTTTCTCGTCGCTCAACTCGCGTACGCGCGTCAAAACGCTGACTTACGACACGCTCGTCGTGAATTCGCGCTTCTTCGACAACGACGTGAACAAGGTTCCCAAGCAGGCCATGTCGGTAGGTGTCGCCACGGTGCTCGATTCGAAGCAGGTGCTGATCCTCGCGCTCGGCCACAAGAAAGCCCGCGCCCTGCAGCAGTGCGTCGAAGGTCCCTACTCGCATGTCTGCACGATTTCGGCCATGCAGGTACATCCGCACGGAATCGTCGTATGCGACGAACCCGCGACCGTCGAACTGAAAGTCGGCACGTACCGCTATTTCAAGGACATCGAGAAAGAGAACCTGATCTGATAATGCCGGAGCGGCCCTTCGGACGGTCGTACGACCGTCCGAAACCGTATCCGCACATTTCGGAGGCCCGGATTTCCGGCTGGATTTCGCCCCGGCATCCGGACGCTCCCATACAAATAAAATTCCCCGTACGGCAAGGCAGTCCGTACGGGGAATTCGTTTGAGCTGTACTAATCTCCAAACAGCGCGGCTCAACTTATTTCGTCTGTTTCACCAAAGCGATCTCGTCGATGCAGAAATAGGAGGGGCAATTCAGAAATCCGCCGCTCACATCGTTCGACATCACACCGAAACGCAGTTCATCGACAGCACCGAGCGACGAGCAATCGACCTTCACCCAATCGGAAACGATAGATTTCCCGCTGATAAGCACCTGCTCAATCGTTTTTCCTTTGACACCTCCGCTATATCCGGTCACCGAAACCTTGAACCAGTAATCGCTCAGGGAGGATTGGGACTGTCCCGTTACGGTCGCATTGGCCATATACAGATGGGCGACTTCCCGCGTCTCGCTGAATTCGATCTTCGGCGTATTGTAATCATAAGCGCCGTAATCGTTGAAATAAGCGAGGGCGAATGTCGCGGTATTGTTGGCTCCCGACTTGGTCCACGCCGAAAAATGGCTCCCTTTGTAATCTGGAGACCCGTCGGCCGTCGGAGTCTGCGAATAGTTCTTCGAAAGCGCAAAACCGCCCCAAGTGTCATAGGCTCCGAATTGGTTTTTCGACATGTCGCAAAAATAGGAGCCGAAACCGATCTTTCGGTCAGCAGTCGTGAAGAGAAGTCCGTCGAAAAAATTACCGTTGGCATCCTCTTCGTTCATGTATTCCCTGCCGCACAACACATCGTTGAAGGAGCCGCCGGCCCATTCTCCGACAATCGTCACGGTCCGGGGCGCAGCGGCGTTGCCTTTGAAATCGAGCATCCCCTCCGCGGGTTCGAAAGAGATCACATCGTACTCGACGGGCGGCGTCTTGGGGCCGTCATCGTCCGAGCAGGCGGCAAAAATGCAAGCAGCTATAAAAATCCAAACAAAATTTTTCATCACGATTCTATAAATAAAAATTATTCCGAATAAACAAGATCATCGATACAGAAATACGTCGGAGCCCTCTCGTCACTACACTCGACAGAAAAAATTATTTTTGTCACCACTCCCAATTTATCCAGTCCCACGGTATTCCAATCTGCAACGATTTTGTTATTCGCAGCAAGGGGGACATCAACTTTTCCGGTCTGGGTTTCACCGTCGAAGCCAATAATCGACACGCTGTAATCACTATAATCACCCTTAAGGTAGAGATAGGTCCACGTATTATTGGCAACACGAACCGAAACAGGAGAAACAGGCGTCGAAAACTCAACTGCAGGATTAAATGTATATCCGGGGCCCATTCCCTTCATATCGTATGCAACGGCAAATTTATTCTGACCGTCATCGACTGTCGTATAAACACTAAATTGATTATCTGTCCCCTCGGTCACCTTATCATGGCAGCCGGATATGGCAAACTTGCACCAAGTATCCCATACGCCGCCGAAATCTGAAAAATAAGACAGGAAGGAAGCCTTGCCTTCTTTATAAATAACCCCTTCGAACTCCAACGAGCCATCCTCATCAGAAGCCAGCGTCTTACCCCACAAGTATCCGTCAGCACCAAGTTCGGCATCACTGAAAGTTATTGTTTCAACATGGGGGGGGATCGGCGTCTTGTCATCGTCCGAGCAGGCCGCGAACGCAAGCGCCGCAAAAGCGATCAGTAAAAGTTTTTTCATCTTTCGTTTGTTTAAGTTATCTGTATAAAATAAAAAAATCCGGTCCCGAACTCCCGGAATCGAATCCCCGTTTTACACAGCCCGGCGCATACCTATTATATATGCCGCCTTCACAACAAACGTCCGACACCCAGTGCCACCGTCCGAAGCGCTCCGTTCTCCGCAGAGCCTGTCCGAAAATCGAGAATTCTCCCACCGGGAGACGCAAGGCAGGTCTTCTGGCTCGTTCCTGCCGCTACGCCTTCCCGGCCGGAGCCAGTGGCTAAAGAGTGTGCGGCAATTGACGGAACTTACAGCAGCGGGAACTGCTGCCGATTTACACGGCATTCCCATTTAATCACACGGGGCCTTGCCCGGCCCTTTGTGAACCATTGCGGTGCAAAGTTAGGAAATAAATTCGTATCTTTGCCGTCGCTAACAAAAAATTTAAGCAAAGATTATGAAACACGCATACGTATTTCCGGGTCAGGGTGCCCAAGCAGTCGGTATGGGCAAAGACCTTTACGACAACGTACCCGAAGCGAAGGAGCTGTTCGAGAAAGCCAACGAGATTCTCGGTTTCCGCATCACGGACATCATGTTCGCAGGTACGGACGAGGAGCTGAAGCAGACGAAGGTAACGCAGCCTGCCGTATTCCTCCACTCGGTAATCATGGCCAAGGCGCTCGGCGTGAAACCCGATGCGGCCGCAGGACACTCGCTGGGCGAATTCTCGGCGCTGGTCGTCGCCGGAGCGCTCTCGTTCGAAGACGGCCTGAAACTCGTATCGAAACGTGCTCTGGCCATGCAGGCCGCCTGCGAGGCACAGCCCGGCACGATGGCCGCCATCCTCGGTCTGGACGACAAGACCGTCGAGGATATCTGCGCGTCGATCGACGGCGTGGTCGTGGCCGCCAACTACAACTGCCCCGGACAGCTCGTCATCTCAGGCGCCGTAGAGGCTGTTGAAGCCGCCTGCGAGAAAGCCAAAGCCGCAGGCGCCGCGCACTGCGTCTGCCCGTGGGCGGAGCGTTCCACTCGCCGCTGATGGAGCCTGCCAAGCAGGAGCTGGAGAAGGCGATCAACGAAGCGCCGTTCCAAGCACCCGTCTGCCCCGTATACCAGAACGTGGACGCAAAACCCTATACCGATCCCGCTCAGATCAAGGCGAACCTGATCGCACAGCTGACGGCTCCGGTACGCTGGACCTACATCGTGAAGAACATGCTCGCCGACGGCGTGACGGAGTTCACCGAACTCGGCCCCGGCACTGTACTTCAGGGGCTTATCAAGAAAGTAAACCCCGAAGCAACGGTCGAATCGAAATCGACGCTATAAAATAAAAAGGCGCAACGGTAAAAGGAACGGTCTGATTGTCAGACCGTTCCTTTTCGTTTAAAAACTTTTGAAACAAAATTTATTAAATTTTATTAAAAACATGTTGCGTTTTTTAAATATACTTATTATATTTGCAAAGGTTTAGTTAAAAATGGGATAGCACGGATGACATCACTCACCGAATTTTTCAACAAACACGAAGACGATACCCTGAAGGGTATTTCACACAAGAACAGTATCATCAAGCGCAACATCATCGCCCACATGGCGGTGAACGGCGAATGCACGCTTTCGGAGCTGACCAAAGAGCTGCATATCAGCGTGCCGACAATCACGAAACTCGTGCAGGAGCTGGTCGATGAGAACATCGTCACGGATCTGGGTAAGGTAGAGACCCCCGGCGGACGCCGTCCCAACATCTTCGGTCTCGCCAACTCGGCTATCTATTTCGCGGGCGTGAACGTCGGACGCGATAACATGACGTTCCTGATCACCGACCTGCAGAACAACATCATCAAGGAGGAGTACGACTACACGTTCGAACTGCTCGACCGGCCGCAGTGCATCGAACGCATCTGCACCAACATCGAAAACTTCATCGCCACCTGCGGTATCGACCGCGGCAAGATTCTGGGACTCGGCGTCTGCATGACGGGCCGCGTGAATCCCGACACGGGCCGCAGCTACAAATACTTCACCACCAGCGAACAGTCGCTGCGCGACCTGCTCGAAGAGCGCGTGGGCATCCGCGTGCTGCTCGAAAACGACACCCGCGCCCGCTGCTACGCGGAATATACCTGCGGCAAGTCGAAGGACGAGAGCAACGTGCTCTACCTCCACATGGGCCGCGGCGTAGCCATCGGCATCGTCGTGGACGGACAGCTGTACTACGGCAAAAGCGGCTTTGCAGGCGAGTTCGGCCATATCCCGTTCTTCGACAACGAAATCATCTGCTCGTGCGGCAAAAAAGGCTGTCTCGAAACCGAGGTTTCGGGCATCGCCATCGAGGACAAGATGAGCCACCTGATCGAAAGGGGCGTGAACACGATCCTCAAGGAGAAGTACGACAAGCAGAAGAGCATTCATATCGATGACATCATCGCTGCGGCGAAGAACGACGACAACCTTTCGATCGAACTGATCGAGGAGGCGGGCGAAAAGGTCGGCAAGGCCGTCGCCTTCCTCATCAACACGTTCAATCCCGAAACGGTCATCGTCGGCGGCAACATGGCCGCGGCCGGCGACTATATCATGCTGCCCCTCAAATCGGCGACCAACAAATACTCGCTCAACCTCGTCTACAAGGATACCAAATTCCGCGTATCGAAGATGACCGAGAATGCCAACGCTTGGGGCGTGGCGATGCTTATCCGCAACAAGATCATCGGCATCTGATGAACCTCGAAGGCCGGACAACGCGGCTGAGAGCCTTGGAACCGGGCGACATCGACCTGATGTACGCTTGGGAGAACGACACGGCGGTATGGAGCGTCAGCGGCACGCTGGCTTGGCAGAGGATAACAAACGATGCTGCGATCTTTATTCCTGCAATGAAGAACTCCTCCGGGCAGTGGTGGGCAAACTCGGTCACATCGAACAGGTCGTTGGTGATGCGGCCCATGATCTGGCCGACCTTCGTGTTGTTGTAGTAGGTGTGGTCGAGCCGCAGCAGGTGGTCAAAGGCGTCGCGGCGCATGTCGGTCTCGATGTGTACGCCCATGATATGCCCGATGCCGGACATAAAGTAGCTTGCCGCGCCGTCGATGATGCGCAGCACAAAGTAGAGCGCAGCCAGCCGCAGCACGGTGTCCACGGTCAGCGCGGCGGCGGAGACGGTGTTCGTCAGTGTGCGCATGATGGAGGGCAGGGCAATGTCGCAGAGCGTCGTCAGCGCGGCGCAGAACAAATCAAAGGCCAGTACGCCGCGGTACTTGGCCATATACGGCAGAAAACGGCGGATCAGGGTGCTGTTTTTGGGGCGCTGCGGAGTAGTGGTTTCGGACATGGGTACCTCTTTCGTTTGATGATTTTTGCATGGGAAATATCGCGGTAGGGGCCGGGCATGCCC
>OGRC01000390.1_pt1 | contig 36955 bp, 29 predicted proteins | sample 1553431 | NCBI WGS metagenome assembly OGRC01 (sample SAMEA2580064, study PRJEB22360) | human gut metagenome | biome: human gut; feature: human-associated habitat; material: faeces | place: Denmark | collected 2008/2010
TCTTTGCTTTTTAAAAACGTAATACAATCAATTGCTTTATTAAAACGCTGCAAAGGTATGTACTTTTTCAATATGTTGTTCTCCAAATCCCAACTTTTTTTATGTTTTTTTTGGAGGTTAGCCCCTTTTGATTACTTTTTGTATGTTTAATAACATACTAATCTTCTGCAATACTGTTATATAAGTAGCGTTTGATGCTCCTTTTAGGAGTTTTCTCAAACTCGGTAGGATAGAGCTGAATCTGGCTGACTTTCTCGTAACTGGCCACACTGCTATTCAGGTTCTTCAAGTTCTCGTTCATGATGGTTTTGAGGTTTTCCTCTTGGTTCAGTCCAAGGGAATCCAAAGCTTCGTAATCTGCATAGACTAAGGCTACCAGTTTTTTATTGCGTTCGATAACGAGACTTTCCAGTACGAAAGGCAGGTTGTTGAGACGTGCTTCGATTTCTTCGGGGAAGATGTTTTGTCCGCTGGAACTCAGGATCATGGTCTTACTGCGGCCACGAATATAGAGGTTTCCTTTTTCATCCAGTTTACCCAAGTCACCAGTACGTAGCCAGCCGTCTTCGGTGAAGACTTCTTTGGTGGCTTCCGGATTTTTATAATAACCTGTCATTACATTTTCGCCGCGTACCTGGATTTCGCCGATTTCTACCTCCGGATTTTCTTTGTAGATACGGGCTTCCATGATGTCGAGCACTCGCCCGGAAGAAGTCGGGATGAATTCGTTCCAGGGAGCGTAACTGATTAATGGCGCACACTCCGTCATGCCATAACCGATGGTGAACGGGAACTTGATGCGATGGAAGAATTCTTCCACTTCCGGGTTCATGGCAGCACCGCCGATAATGACTTCTTTGAAACGGCCGCCCAAAGCATCTATCAGTTTCTTCCGGATTTGCCCATAGATTTGTCCGTCGAGCAAAGGAATGCTGAGTGCCCATTTCATAGTCTTTTTATTTATGATAGGTTGAATGACATTCTTATAGATTTTCTCGATAACGAGTGGCACGGTAATAATCAAGCTGGGTTTTACCTCTTCGAAGGCCTTCATCAGAATCTTTGGAGAGGGGACTTTGCCCAAAAGTGTGACGTGAGTACCCACGGCAGTAGCTGTAAGAAAGTCGAAAGCGCAACCGTAGGCATGAGCCAAGGGTAAGAAGGAGAGTACTTTATCTCCCTTTTTCAACAACTCGGTGCGGATACCGAAAGTGACATTTCCTGCGAGATTGTTTCCTGTCAGCATCACACCCTTACTGAAACCGGTGGTGCCCGAGGTATAGTTCAGCAGCATTACCTTATCATTGGAAAGAGTGGTATACTGCACGTCTTCCCGATGGAAACCTTTCGGATAAGTTATGTGCATTTCTTCATCCAGGTGTTTGAGAAAACGATTGATTGTTTCACCGTCGCGCTGATGCAGGCAACGGAAATCGGAAAGGGAGAATACGGCACGCAATCCGGCCAGGCGTTCTTCTTCCAGATGTTCCCAGATGGAATCGCTCGTAAAGAGGAAAACAGACTCGGAGTGGTTGACGATATGATGTACATCATTCGGATTAAAATCTTGAAGAATGGGAACAACGATAGCTCCGTAAGTGATGGTAGCCATATAAGCGATGCACCAACGGGCATTGTTCTTACCGATAATAGCAATTTTGTCGCCCCGGCGCAAGCTGCAATGTTTGAATAGCAAGTGCAATTTGGCTATCTCTTGCGCCACTTGTCCATAGGAATAACTCTCGTCTTCACCGTAATCGGTATAGCAAGGAAGGTCCCAGTTTTCACGGAAACTCTGCTCGTAGAGTTTAATAAAGTTCTCTTGTATCATTGCACGAAAATTGATGATTTGTGCAAAAGTAGAAAAAATCTAATAATTATATGTAACTTTGTAGCAGAAATGTGTTTAGAATAGATATGATTGATACCAATATATTTCAAGATAAGACAGCGGTTTACTATACATTAGGTTGTAAGTTGAACTTCTCGGAAACCTCTACTATCGGTAAGATTTTGCGGGATGCAGGTGTGCGTACGGCACGTAAAGGCGAGAAAGCAGACATCTGTGTGGTGAACACTTGCTCGGTGACGGAAGTGGCGGATAAGAAATGCCGCCAGGCTATCCATCGTCTGGTGAAGCAACATCCGGGGGCTTTCGTGGTTGTGACCGGATGTTATGCCCAGTTGAAACCCGAAACCGTTGCAAAGATTGAGGGTGTGGATGTGGTGCTTGGTGCCGAACAGAAAAAAGATTTGCTTCAATATCTCGGCAACCTGCAAAAGAATGAGTCGGGAGAAGCTTATGCTTCGGCGCTGAAAGATATCCATTCGTTTGCACCGTCGTGCTCACGTGGCGACCGTACCCGTTATTTTCTGAAAGTACAGGATGGTTGCGATTATTTCTGCTCTTACTGTACCATTCCTTTCGCCCGCGGGCGGAGTCGCAATGGAACAATTGCATCCATGGTGGAACAAGCCCGCCAGGCTGCGGCCGAGGGAGGAAAAGAAATTGTGCTGACGGGTGTCAATATCGGGGATTTCGGTAAAACTACCGGAGAAACTTTCTTCGATCTGGTGAAGGCGCTGGATGAAGTGGAAGGCATTGAGCGCTACCGAATTTCCTCCATAGAGCCCAATTTGCTGACTGACGAGATCATAGAATTCGTTTCTCATTCCCGCAGTTTCATGCCTCATTTCCATATTCCGTTGCAGTCCGGTAGTGACGAAGTGCTGAAGCTGATGCGCCGGCGATATGATACGGAACTTTTCGCTTCCAAAGTGCGGAAAGTGAAAGAAGTGATGCCCGACGCTTTTATCGGCGTGGATGTGATTGTGGGCACACGTGGTGAAACGGATGAATACTTTGAGCAGGCCTACGAATTTATCAAAAGCCTGGATGTGACCCAGCTTCATGTGTTTAGCTACTCCGAACGTCCGGGGACGCAGGCATTAAAGATAGACCATGTGGTAACTCCCGAGGAAAAACACCGTCGGAGTCAGCGTCTGTTGGAACTTTCGGACGAAAAGACGCATGCATTCTATGCCCGTCATATCGGACAAACCCTGCCTGTGTTGTTGGAACGTTCCAAGCCGGGAACTCCTATGCATGGCTTCACTGCTAACTATATCCGTGTGGAGGTTCCCCACAATGATACATTGGATAATCAGGTGGTGCCTGTTCGTTTGGGCGATTTTAATGAAGACGGAACGGCGTTGCAGGGAATGGTGCTATTATAATAAGGTATAAGAAAAGTATGAAATCGAAACTTGTCTACTGGCTGACTTACGCTGGCATGTGGCTTCTGGCTCTGCTTCCTTTCCGGGCACTTTATATATTGTCCGATGGGGTTTGTTTTTTGATGCGTCATGTGGTGCATTATCGTCGTAAGGTAGTTCGTAAGAATCTGAAGAATTCTTTTCCTGAAAAATCCGAGGTTGAACTGCGCGAGATTGAGCGTGAGTTTTATCGCTATATCTGCGACTATATGCTGGAAGAAATAAAGATGATGCGTATGTCGTTCGAAGACCTTTCCTGTCGTATGGAGTATGGTAATACTGAAGAATATCTTGCCATGCTCGAAAAACATGGAGGCATCGTTGTACTCATTCCCCATTATGCCAATTTTGAGTGGCTGACGGCGATGGGAGCCTTCATGAAGCCGGAAGACGTACCGTTGCAAGTGTATAAACCTTTGCGAAACAAGTATATGGATGAAATGTTCAAGATCATCCGTGCCCGTCATGGTGGCTATAATGTACCGAAACATTCCACTGCCCGCGAAGTAATCCGGTTGCGCCGTGAAGGGAAGCATGTAGTGATCGGACTGATTACTGATCAGTCTCCCAATCGCAATGAAGCCCATCACTGGACAACTTTCCTGAATCAGGATACCGTATTTATGGATGGTGGTGAACGTATTGCCAGAATGATGAATTATCCTGTTTTTTATTGTGAATTGGAAAAACGGGGTAGAGGATATTGCAAAGCATACTTTGATCTGTTGACTGAAACCCCGAAGCAAACTGCCGAGGGAGAAATAACCGAACTATTTGTGCGTCGCTTGGAGCAGACCATTCGCCGTGCTCCTGCTTATTGGTTCTGGTCGCATAAACGGTGGAAACTCACACGGGAAGATTTGAAGAAACAGCATGAATAAGATAGCAGTTGTCATATTAAACTGGAACGGGTGCGATATGCTCCGCTCGTTTCTTCCTTCCGTAGTACGCTTTTCTGAAGCGGACGGTGCGGTAGTGTATGTTGCCGATAATGGTTCTACGGATGCATCTGTTGATATGCTTTGTCGTGAATTCCTTACCGTCCGATTGATTCTGTTGGAAGAAAATCAAGGTTTCGCTGATGGTTATAATATGGCATTGCAAGAGGTCGATGCCGAGTATGTAGTACTTCTCAATTCAGATGTGGAGGTGACGGAACATTGGCTTCAGCCACTGGTTGACTATATGGATGCTCATCCTGAAGCGGCGGCTTGCCAACCGAAGATACGCAGTTGGAGGCAGAAGGAGATGTTTGAGTATGCCGGTGCGGCGGGTGGTTTTCTTGATCGTTACGGCTATCCGTTCTGTCGTGGTCGGATTATGGGTGTGGTAGAAGAGGATAGGGGACAATATGACACTATCATTCCCGTCTTTTGGGCTACAGGTGCAGCTTTGTTTATCCGCCTGAAAGATTATCGTGAAGCCGGTGGATTGGATGGACGTTTCTTTGCCCACATGGAAGAGATTGATCTTTGCTGGCGGCTTCGTGCACGGGGCCGCCAGATTGCCTGTGTGCCGCAAAGTGTGGTTTACCATGTAGGCGGTGCTACGCTGAAGAAAGAGAATCCCCGAAAGACTTTCCTTAATTTTCGTAATAATCTTGTCATGCTTTACAAGAACCTGCCATCCAAGGATTTTGCTTCCGTGATGCGTACCCGTGCAGTTCTTGACTATATAGCTGCATTGAGTTTTATACTTAAACTACAGTTCCCCAATGCATTGGCAGTTCTTCGCGCACGGCGTGAATATCGTTTGTTACGTTCTTCTTTTACTCCTGCACGTGAAGAGAACCTGAAAAAAACTTCCCTTTCCGTGATACCGGAATGGACAAAAAGCAGTATCTTGGCACAGTATTATTTACGTGGAAAGAAATTTTTCTCGCAATTATAGCTTTTTCTTTTTACCGATTGTTTATTATTTAAACGTATTGCCTTATGACAAAATTAGTTAGAAAGATTGGACTGGTGGCGCACGACGCCATGAAGAAAGACCTCATAGAGTGGGTTCTCTGGAACTCAGAATTGCTCATGGGGCACAAGTTTTACTGTACAGGTACTACGGGAACTCTTATTCTTGAGGCTCTTAAGGAAAAGCATCCCGATGTTGAGTGGGATTTTACCATTTTGAAATCCGGTCCTTTGGGTGGTGACCAGCAAATGGGATCTCGCATTGTGGATGGCGAGATTGATTATCTTTTCTTCTTCACTGATCCTATGACGTTGCAGCCGCACGATACGGATGTGAAAGCGCTGACTCGTCTTGCCGGTGTTGAGAATATCGTTTTTTGCTGTAACCGTAGTACGGCAGATCATATTATTTCAAGCCCGCTATTCGTTGATCCGACGTATGAACGCACTATTCCGGATTACACCGGCTACACCAAACGATTTGAAAATAAACCGGTGGTTGCCGAGGCAGTGGAGTCTGCAAAAAAACGGAAGAAAAAGAGAGGATAAAGGAGACGGTTGGTTCTCCGATAAGGATAAAAAGAGGGGAAGAACTTCACATCGGAAAGTCCTTCCCCTTTTTCTATGTGAAGCTTCCGGATGCTTATAACAAAAATACAGACGACTTATCCGCTTTATTCTCTACAGAGTTTATTTTGAAAACAGAAGTGATAGTATTTCCCATCGGCAGGGCGATACAGGCTAAGACACTTTTTTTAAGAGGATAAGGTTTAAGGATAGAATAGGATAATCTTAACGGTGCAGCTATTGAAGTGTCATTTATAAGCTGTTTTAGCTATCTACATGCCACAACAGAACGCTTGGAAACAATCAGAAAGATGGGAAGAAAGCCGTATGAAAAACATGCTTTGCTTTATTGTTTTTTTTCTTTTGCCTGTAGCTAAACTTCGTCCCGCAGTTGTGGGCTCTACGTTTTCCAGTTGAGGGCTGTGCAGCCTGCAATTGCGGGATGGACAGCCCACAACTGCGGGACGAAGTTTAGCTGCGGGCATAATGACATTAACCTGAATGCTTTTTGGGAAAAAGTAAGGAGCATATCAAGTTTTATATCTATCATTTGACTTTCTACATAATGAGAGTATGGGGCTTATCATCCCTTAATTCCTAACGAAATGCTAACTTTATTCACTCATGCGACGAATAAAAGAGATATTTGCATCAATTCGGATAAAGGTTGCATAATGTATATTAAGCGCTTGTGAATTAGTGAATTACAAGATTAAAAGCACGCTTTTTGAGCCGTTTTACGGTGTAGAATGAAACTTTCCTACACCTTCCTACACCACTTCCTACACTACCTATTTATCTGATAATCAGATAAACATAATAGCCGGTGTAGGATGTAGACAATATTGATAAAAACTCAACTGTGTGAGATTTCCTTTTATTGCTTACTGAGTTCATTTTAATAAAAAAAACAGTGGGAGTGGGTTAAGCTCTTTCACATTGCACTTCCACTCCTGCCGCATCTAAGTCTGCACCCATGGGTGGATTACGTTTAGCGAGTTTTAGCTCAATAGCTTTAACGGTGGGGAAAGTACGGAACAGGCGTTTTATGATACGTCCGCAAACATGCTCCAGCAATTTAGAAGGTATCTCCATCTCAGCCTTCACATTTTCGTATACATCGGCATAACTGACGGTATGTGTCACGTCGTCAGTCTCGGCTGCACGTGCAATATCGACTTTCAATTTCAGATTAATGACAAACTCATTACCTACTTCCCGCTCTTGCTGACCTACACCGTGGTAGGCAAAGAAACGGACGTTATCAAGGAATATATAACTGTTCATATCAAATAGAATATTCGGTGAATGACAAAAATAAGAATTACCTCCCAGTAAACAAAGAAAACAGGTGTATTCTTCCATAAACAAGCGTTTGATTTGGAAAATGAGTTACGTAGTCAGCCCCATACCCTTCAGGGGATTGGGGATAAGGCGATGGCATTTTAAAAAAAAGGCACCTGCTATGGGTGCCTTTTTCTATTATAAAGATTGAGAGTATTATCCTTTTCGTCCGGTTTGTTCTATCAGTCCTTTGATCTTCTCGTTCAGACTTTCCGCTTTCATTAGTTGTTCCAGTGTCAGGTGCATACGGTAGCGCCAGTAATGTCTGGGGTTGGCAGGCACGTTGATGCGCTCTTCCTGTACATTGGGGTTGCGCCATTTTCCGTCCATAGCCATCCAGTCCTGCAAGGAGAGGATGCACAGGATGGAGTTGCTGTAAAGATGGTTGCGTACCACTTGCTCGCAAAGTTCCGGAGTGGCAACGGCAGGTGCAGCGCCGTAGTGTCCCAGCATGGTGTTGTAGTACCGTTGCGTTTGCTGGAAATCTTCTTCCCACCAGCCGCGCAGCGTAGACATATCATGCGTAGAGATGGTGCAAACCGAGCGGTACGGATACCAGTCCGGATGTCCGAATTCCTGTGAAGGATCTTTCGGCATGCGTTGTATCTCCAGGCTAAGGATGCGCAGGTCGTTCATCACCCAAGCTACACAATCGGGGATCATGCCGAGGTCTTCACCACATACCAGCATACGGGTGGATTGCGTCAGTTGCGGCAACTTCTTCATGGCTTGTTCGCGCCAGAACTCGTTGTGGCGATGATAGTAATACTGATCGTACAAACGATTGAACGCCGCCTTTTCCCAATCATTCAGAGCACGGTAAATGTAATCGTGTTGTACGCCGATGCGCGGATGGAATTTGTGCGGGTCTTCACGGTCGGGCACAAACAGTACGTCACTGATTAATGCGTACAGGCCATCGCGTATCCACATGCTGTCTTCGTCCGTCTTTCCGGCAAAGTAAGCCTCTACTTTGCGCTGTGTGTCGAACTCGGGACGCATGCGATATATTTCCCATGTTTCCGTAGGCTCTATGAAGGTCCGCTTTACATAATCAGTATGCGGGCCGAACATTTGTCCGAGGAAGTATTCATGGATATAGGGTTTCGTGAAGAAATCTTCGCGGAATGCCATTCCGTAGCCTTCTATTTCTTCGCGCGTCATTGGCAGGGCGGGAACAAACTGGCCCAGCAGTCCGTGTACGGCATGCATCGGGATTTCCCAAATGCGGAAGAAGCCGAGGATGTGGTCGATACGGTAGGCATCGAAGTATTCCGACATCTTGCGGAAACGCTTCATCCACCAGGAATAACCGTCTTTCTCCATTACGTCCCAGTTGTAAGTAGGGAAGCCCCAGTTCTGACCGTTCACGGAGAAGTCATCGGGTGGTGCGCCCGCTTGTCCGTTCAGGTTGAAGTAGTAGGGTTCTGTCCATGCTTCTACGCTGTTGCGGCTGATGCCGATAGGAATGTCACCTTTCAGTACTACACCATTGGCTCGTGCGTGTTCCGTTGCAGCCAGCAGTTGCAGGTGCAGGTGGAACTGGATGAAGAAGTAGATGGCGATATGCGAATAGTCGGCAGATTCCGGCTGGCATAACTTTTCTATTTCTTCTGCTTTGTATTCTGTGAATTTCGGCCATTCGCGGAAGTTGGGTGTCTTGTAGGCATCGCGCAGATAGCTGAATACAGCGTATGGCTGTAACCATTCTTTGTTGTTTTCGAAGAACTTCCGGAAGGCATCGGATGCCAGAACTTGTTCGCCTTCCTGTTTGTATATCAAGCGGAAGAACTCCCATTTTGTCTGGTTTACTGCTTCATAGTCTACGGTAGGCAGGGCATTCAGCTCTTTCTGCCGTTTGTTGAATTCTGCCATTGCCTTTTTGTCCTTCAACGTACCCATCTGTTTCAGATCGGCATACATGGGGTGGAACGCATAAATGGATATGCTGTTGTACGGATAAGAATCCGTCCATGTATGTGTCATGGTGGTGTCGTTGATAGGCAATATTTGTACGGCTTTCTGGCGGGTAAGCACCGCCCAGTCTATCATCTGTTTCAGGTCGCCAAAGTCACCTACGCCGAAGCTCTTTTCGGAGCGCAGCGAGAAGATGGGCACGGCTACTCCGGCACCTTTCCAGTCGGGTAGGGCGAAGTAAACGTAACGGTCACCGATCACCAGTGTTTCGTTAGCGCCTATCTGCGGATCGGCCATGTAGCGGTTGGGGTTGTTTTCCCATGCCACGGCACGACGCTCTTTCTTATTATAAAGGATGAATTTATACTCCAGCGGGAAGCTGATTTTCGATGCGTCTACTTCAACCTGCCATTCCGGGAAGTTGGCGTCGCTCATCAGAACGGCTTTATCCGCGTCCCAATCTCCCAGAACTTTCTGGTTGCCGCAAATGCCCAGACAGTGATCATTGTCGATGCATGGAGCATACGCCTTGATCAATAATCCTTTCTTGTGGCTCTTTGGAGCGGCGTTACGTTCGGGATGTGCAAGCAGGGACTCCGTGAAAGCAGACGTGTAGAAGTATTGCTGTTCGGGCAGATTCTTCCAGCAGTCTTGCAGGCGGTAGACTTTCTTCTTGTCAGCCGATACATAGAGCGTGCGGGGAAGGCTGTTCCACTCCGTACGTGTATCTTTGCCGTCGCGATAAATGTGATAACTGTATTGTACGATGCCGTTTTCAGGCGCTTGAATGTCCGCATCTAAAGTCCAGTGAATGCCATCCACTGTTTGTAAAGGTATGGCTTTACCGGGCTGATTGTTGCCCAGTTCAAGAATAGATCCTAAGACTCTAACCTCTTCACCCCAACTTGTGCGGTACTCGATATGAAAAGATAGTATCATATAATATTAGATTTAGTAATAGCTGCATTGACTATGCAAGTATAGACATTATTCCGCATAATCAAGCAGCTACCGCTATCTAAGTTTTTTAAATTCCTATGCAAACGTTTGTGCTTGCATTTCGCAGATATGTTTTTATCCGCAACGTGAAGCTCCGCAAGTGGTACAAATGAGGCAACCTTCCTGATATACAAGTGTTTCGTTGCCGCAGTTCGGACATTTCTTGCCTTTGGCTTCTGTGCCGTCCGTTATGTATTTCTTCAATGCGCGTTCCACACCGTTCTTCCAAGTATTGATGCTTTCGCTGTCCAGTTGCAGAGAGCCGACCAGCTTGATAACCTGTTCGATAGGCATACGATAACGCAATACTCCGGAGATCAGTTTGGCGTAGTTCCAATATTCCTTGTTGAACTTTTCGGACAGACCTTCAATGGTGACTTTATATCCGCGTTTGTTCTGGAACTGGAAGTCGTAACGCTTGCTGCCGTCCTTGTCCACCTTCTTAATAATGTGTCCGGAAGTAACGTTCTTCGGCAGAATAATGCCTTCATCGTCGTCCTGAAGACCGGTGAAGATTTCGTAAGGATGTCCGTCCAGCAAACCGACGAATGCCACCCACTTTTCTTTATTATTCTGGAAACGTACGATGTCGGCATCCAGAACTGTCGGGCGGGTTTCTACTACCGTAGGCGGTTTGCAAGGAGGCATTTCTTCTTTCTTATCGCTCTTGGCAGAAATGAGTACGCCCGAACGTGAGCCGTCACGATAAACCGTACAACCTTTACAACCGGATTTCCATGCCTCTACATACAGGCGGTTTACCAGGTCTTCATCCACATCGTTCGGCAGGTTGATGGTCACACTGATGGAGTGGTCTACCCATTTCTGGATACGTCCCTGCATCTTGACTTTCATCAGCCAGTCTACGTCGTTTGAGGTTGCTTTATAATAAGGTGATTGCTCAACCAATACGTCGACCTCTTCTTGTGTGTAACGTTTAGAAGGATTGTGTCCTTGCGCTTCCATCCATGTAACAAACTTGGGGTGGAAGACAATATATTCTTCAAAAGCATCTCCGGTTTCATCCACGAAGTCTACGTGTACGTTAGTGTCGTTCGGATTTACTTTACGGCGACGCTTGTATACGGGCAAGAATACAGGCTCGATACCTGAGGTAGTCTGAGTCATCAGACTGGTGGTTCCCGTCGGTGCAATGGTAAGGCAGGCAATATTGCGGCGGCCGTATTTCTTCATATCCTCATACAACTGGGGATCTGCTTCGCGCAAACGATTGATGAACGGATTATTCTTTTCACGTTCGGTATCGTAAATTTCGAATGCACCACGTTCTTTTGCCATTTCCACTGATGAACGGTAAGCACTCAGGGCAACGGTCTTGTGTACTTTTTCAGAGAATTCGGTAGCTTCTTCCGTACCGTAACGCAATCCCAGTGCAGCAAGCATATCACCTTCGGCAGTAATACCTACACCGGTACGGCGTCCTTGTCCACTCTTCTTATAAATCTTGTCCCACAATATACGTTCTGTATGTTTCACATCTCCGCTTTCGGGGTCAGCATCAATCTTTTCCATGATGCGTTCTATCTTCTCCAATTCCAGATCGATGATATCGTCCATAATGCGTTGAGCCAACGCTACATGTTTCTGGAACAATTCAAAGTCAAAGTATGCATCCGGTTTGAAGGGGTTTACCACATAAGAATAAAGATTGATAGCCAACAAACGGCAGGAGTCATACGGGCACAAGGGAATTTCACCACATGGATTGGTGGAAACAGTGCGATATCCCAGGTCTGCATAACAATCGGGTACGGATTCTTTTAATATGGTATCCCAGAACAATACACCCGGTTCTGCCGATTTCCATGCATTGTGAACGATCTTCTTCCACAAATTGGTTGCATTGATTTCCTTCTGTACAGTTGGTTCAGCGGCATTGACAGGATATTGTTGAATATATGGAGTACCTGTGATGGCAGCGGTCATAAATGCATCGTCCAGTTTCACAGATACATTGGCACCTGTTACTTTGCCTTCCGTCATTTTAGCATCGATGAACGCTTCTGAATCGGGATGTTTGATAGATACACTTAGCATCAGTGCGCCACGCCGTCCGTCCTGAGCAACTTCACGTGTAGAATTGGAGTAACGCTCCATAAATGGCACCAGGCCGGTGGAGGTTAAAGCCGAATTTTTCACCGGAGAACCTTTCGGGCGGATGTGCGACAAATCGTGTCCTACACCACCACGGCGCTTCATGAGTTGTACTTGTTCTTCGTCTATTTTGAAGATGGCACCATAAGAATCCGCCTCTCCATCTACTCCGATCACGAAGCAGTTAGACAAAGAAGCTACCTGATAGTTGTTACCAATTCCGGTCATCGGACTTCCCTGCGGAACGATGTACTTGAAGTGGTCGAGCAGATCGAATAGTTCCTCTGCACTTAATGGATTAGAGTATTTAGCCTCGATACGGGCTACTTCATTGGCTATTCTCCAATGCATGTCTTTCGGAGACTTCTCGTAAATATTTCCGAAAGAGTCTTTTACTGCGTACTTGTTTACCCAAACACGCGCAGCTAACTCGTCGCCCTGAAAATATCGTAAAGATTCTTCATAAGCTTCCTCGTAAGAATAAGTTTGTTTTTCCACGATTCTTTTTTCCTTAGATTTATTTTTTAATAAGTAAGAGTGTAGAAGTGATACCTATCATTAACAAATGCGATTGCAAAGCTAAGAATGTTTTTTATTATAGCAAAATAAAAACAGAATAAATTATGAACAGGTTATGAGATTTCCATTTTTGAATAATAGATTGCTGATTTATAAAATATTAGCATTATTGTGTGAACAAAAAGTTTCCAAAAAAGAAAATTGTTTTTAGACTTTGATTAAACAGGCTAATTGATTTTAGAAAACGTAGATAAACTTTAAACTCGTTATTTGACAACAAATTGCTATTCTTTTTCTATATTTGCAAAAAAATAAAAGAATGGAAATCCTAAAACAGAGAAGAACAATCCGCAAATATCAACAGAAAGATATTTCTTCAGATTTGTTAAATGATTTGCTTGATTCTGCATTTCGAGCCTCTACAGTCGGAAATATGCAGGTGTACAGTGTAATTGTAACGCGTGATGCAGAACGGAAGGCTAGGTTGGCACCGGCTCACTTCAATCAGCCGATGGTGAAAACTGCACCTGTGGTTTTGACGTTTTGTATAGACCTGCGCCGTTTTACTAAATGGTGCGAACAGCGAAAAGCAACTCCCGGGTATAATAATTTAGAGTGGTTCGTAACCGGCTCTGTAGATGCCCTGCTGGCAGCACAGACTTTTTGTGTGGCTGCGGAAGAAAAAGGATTAGGTATATGTTATCTGGGTACGACGACTTACAATCCGCAAATGATAATCGAAGCCCTGGAGTTACCGGAATTGGTGTTTCCTATTACAACAGTGACGGTAGGTTGGCCTGCCGAGGAGCCTGCACAGGTAGATCGATTGCCGCTGGAAGCTATTGTGCATGAGGAGACGTATCATGATTATACTCCTGAAGATATAGATCGCCTGTATGCCTATAAGGAATCTTTGCCCGAAAATAAGCAATTTATTTTTGAAAACAACAAAGAAACCTTGGCTCAAGTCTTTACGGACGTACGTTATAAGAAAGAAGATAACGAAGTAATGTCGGAGAATCTTTGGAAAGTAATAAAAAAGCAGGGTTTTTAACCCTGCTTTTTTAATGATGCTTGGATATCATCTATTTCTGCGCGGAAAGTTTTGTCTACTTCCCGTAATTCTTTAATGGTTTTGCAGGCGTGCAATACGGTTGCGTGATCTTTGTGGCCTATTAATGCGCCTATCTTAGCCGTCGAAAAATCTGTATAGGATTTAGCGAGAAACATGGCTATCTGGCGTGCCTGTACCACTTCGCGTTTTCGTGATTTAGTATGGATGGTAGCAGTATCCAGTGAGAAATGCTTGCATACCACGTTGATGATGTCATCAACGGTAATAGATTTACTTTCACTTTTTACTACCTTCCGTACAATGCGTTGCGTCAGTTCCAGATCAATTTCCTTATTATATATAGTAGAATGTGCCATGATGGAGATGACGATACCTTCCAGGTCACGCACACTGTCACCCACATTTTCTGCAATATAATCGATTACTTCCGGAGGGAACTGTAAACCGTCACGATGTATCTTATTGCGCAGGATGTTCTTGCGTAATTCTACGGTTGGTCTTTCCAGTTCAGCTACCATACCCCATTTGAAACGGGTGATGAGTCGTTCTTCCATGCCTTGCAATAATACGGGAGCACGGTCTGAAGTCAGGATAAGCTGTTTACCGTTTTGGTGTAAGTGATTAAAGATATGAAAGAATGTATTCTGTGTTTTGGTAACACCGGCAAATTCTTGAATATCATCGATAATCAATATGTCAATTGATTGGTAGAAGTTGATAAAATCGTTTGTAGTATTGTTACGTACAGAGTCGGTATATTGTACCTGGAACAGATGTGCCGATACATATAGCACTCTCTTGTCCGGATAGAGTTCTTTGATTTTTGTGCCTATAGCATTTGCAAGGTGCGTCTTTCCCACGCCCGATGCTCCATAGAAAAACAGCGGATTGAAAATTGTTTTCGCCGGGTTTTGAGCGACAGCTTCTGCTACGCTGCGTGAAAGTTTGTTGCTATAGCCTTCTATAAATGTTTCGAAGTTGTATTCAGGATTCAGATGAGGATCTAAATCTGCAATAGGAGCTTGCGGTATTTCTCTGCCGATTACCTTTTTCTGTGGAATAATAGTGCGGGGAGTAGATTCGAGATTGACGGTAGTACGTGAACTCTTATCCACCATAACATTATACAATAACTTGGTGCCATCACCAATAACTTTATATAGAGTTTTACGCAACAAGTCAACAAACTTGTCCTCCAAAAACTCATAGAAGAACTGGCTGGGTACCTGTACGACCAGCGTCTTGTCCTCATATTTTAAAGGTATGATGGGGAGAAACCATGTTTTGTATGTCTGCTCCGGAACATTGTCTCTGATGATTTCAAGACAGCGGTTCCATAGCCCGACATGATTTAATTCACTCATAACGGCTTTAAATACATTTATTAATTAAGCAAAACTTCTACGCATGCAAAATTCGCAATCTTATTTGAGAAAAACAAATGTGTTTTTTCTTGCTTTTTATCTAAAAACAATAATCTCTTTACTTTCAACTACTTATCTTGTTTCATGTAAATAGCCCCACAGGGAGGCTATTGCATTTTTATAAGTATCTGTCTTCTAGGGTGATATATAAGAAAGGAATAAGTTTTTTAACTTTTCAAATAATCTGACAGATGGGAATACTTTAGTTTCTACATGGACTTACTGAGGCTTTTTCTTCCAATTCTGTTTGCTCCTATTATTTAGACTTATTCTATTTAAAGAGATTTTTCCTACTTATCTTTTTTGCCGAACAGGGAGAAATGAACATACCTTTTCGGATGTGATTTTAGGTCTTCAAGAAGGCTGGCAGCATTGGCTGTTGTGGCATTCAAATTATTGTAAAGCGATGGATCGTTTAACAACAAGCCGATTGTATTGTCTTTCCTGCCTAATTGGTCTGTAATCATTTTTGCATTTGCTAAAGTCGAATCTATTCTGGCAAATGCGGCAGCGTAATCTATTTCTTTCAGATTATCACTGACAGTGACGAAATTATCTCCTATGGTGTTCAGCTTTTTAGTAAGCTGGGGAATATCTTTACTCATAATGGCCTGTAACTGTCTGCTGGTGACTTCCATGCTTGCCATTGTGTTTTGCACGCTGTGCAGTGTACCGGGAATTGCCGGGTCTCCAAGGATTGTATTCAGTGAAGCAAGGATAGAGTCTAGCTTGGGAAGCATCTTTTCTACCTGAGGCATGATGGTGGCTACCTGGTCCATTACACCATTGTTGACATTGCCTTGTAGGGTATCACCTGTCAGATACTTCTCGCGTGGATTATTGGCAAGTAGTAAGTTCATTTTTACACCACCCATCAGTTCGGAGGCTAATTCGGCGGTACTGCCTTTAGGAATACGCAGTTCCGGGTCTACATCTATTTCCGCTACCACTTTTCCCGGTTCATTGTAGTCATAATAAAGGTCGCGTACAATACCTACACGAAAGCCATCGGCAAAGACCGGACTTGATTTGGTCAATCCATTAATGTTATGGAACTTGACGTAGAAATAGTTGGTAGGCTTAAACATATGAATGCCTTTCAGGTAGTTAATACCATATACCAATATGCAGAGAGCAATAATGCCCGCAATTCCTATTCTAACTTCTTTAGTAAGATACTTCATCATGATGTTATAGTCTTATTATTTATTTCTTTTCTTTTTAAATTCTTCGATAGCAGCGCTGACGCTTGTCTTCTTTCCGTTTTTGAAAGCGATGATAAATGCGTCTTTGAATTTTGGTGCTATCTCCCGTTTAGTTCGTAATACCTTATTATAATCGGTCGATGCACCGTATGTGTATTTACAAAGTCCGCCTTCCTGATAATACTCTACACCTTTCAGCCCTTTTAGTCGTTTGTCATTGGCGGCAAGCGGACGGGAAGAAGTAAGTATCTGTATTTTAAACACTGGAGCAGCACTATCGGTTTGCCTGTCAGCTACTTTTTCTGTATTTTGTTTGGTTTCGGTGTTATTGGAAACGGGGGATGCAGGTATCTCTTCTTCTACCCTACCGGCATCCGTATCCTCCGGTAATAGGGTGCGGCTGCTTCCTGTCATCCGTATTTCATGTTCACGTTTATAAGACAGGAAAGCACGGAATATTCCGTTGGCAAGTGTGGTGGTTCCCGCTTCCGAATTGAGATAACGTTCTTCTTCCGGATTGGATATGAAACCGAGTTCTACCAGGATGCTGGGCATGGCACTTGCTTTCAATACAAGAAACCCCGCCTGGTGTACACCACGGTCTGCACGTTTACAGGTATGGCGGAATTCTTTCTGTACCAATGAGGCAAGGTGTACGCTCTGAGACATGTATTTATCTTGCATGAATTCAAAGATGATATAAGATTCGGCTGAGTTTGGATTGAATCCTGCGTACCGCGTCTTGTAATCACTTTCGTATAAAATTACGGAGTTCTCCCGTTTAGCGACTTCTAAATTGGCATCCGACTTGGCTAAACCGAGCGTCCATGTAGAGGCTCCTTTAACTGTTTTACCGCCCGCTACGGAATTGGTATGAATGGAAATGAATAAATCAGCTTTAGCATTATTGGCTATTTCCGCACGTCTGTCAAGTGGGATAAATACATCTCTTTCACGGGTATATACCACTTTTACATCAGGGCAATTCCTTTTTATCTGTTTGCCTAATTTGAGGGCAACATTCAGGTTGATAGTCTTTTCTTTGGAGATTCGGCCTAAAGCACCAGGGTCATGACCACCATGTCCGGCGTCAATAACGACAACGAAGTCTTTTGCTTCGATGCTGGTAGTGCAAAAAGGAGAGATGAACAGCCCGAAGCAAATACAGATATATAATATGTGTCGTTTATATAGTTTCATACCCAAAAGTCGTTGCAAATGTAGTGGAAATTTATAGAAAACTCACGTTTTACATGAAGTTTTGTTACTTTTCCCCAGGATTTGTGAGAGATTTCTTTAAAACAGACTAACTTTGCACCCGCAAATTAAATAGAAAAAAGGTATGTTAGTTCGTTTTCTTAAGAACTGGACATTGCCACTGGCGATGCTTTCAGGTACTTTGGGATACTTTATTCTCGCAAATGTCCCTTTCTTGGCGCCTACCAAACCATATATTAATGATTTGATTGCGTATATTACTCCATTGCTGATCTTTGCCCAACTGTTGCTTACTTTTTGTAAAGTAGAAAAACTGAATGAACTGAAACCTAAAGCATGGCATGGCTGGTTGCTGCTGTTTCAGACAATTTCATGTCTGGCAATTGCCGCTTTGCTGGTATGTTGTCCGATGGATGAAATATATCGGGAAGTATTTGAGGGGGCGATGGTTTGTGTGATTTGTCCAACTGCGACTGCAGCGGCTGTCATCACTGGCAAGTTGGGAGGCAGTGCATCTACGTTGACTACTTATACCTTATTGTCTAATTTGCTGGCGGCAGTAGCGGTTCCTTTGGTTTTTCCGTTAGTGGAGCCTCATGCTGACATGACTTTCTTTGCTGCTTTCCTGAAAATCCTGAGTAAAGTGTTCCCGTTGTTGTTGTTCCCTTTTTTCCTGGCGTGGTTTCTGAGAGTGTTTATGCCCCGTGTGCACCATTTTTTATTGGGTTTCCATGATCTTGCTTTTTATTTGTGGGGCGTAGCGCTTGCTATTGTATCCGGGCAAACTGTTCGTTCCCTGGCAATCAGTGATGCACCGGTTTCGGTGGAAATACTGATAGCCTTTGCCGGATTAGTGGCTTGTTGCCTGCAATTCTTTCTGGGTAAGAATATAGGTGGACGTTATAATGACCGTATCAGTGGCGGGCAGGCACTGGGACAGAAAAATACGGTTCTTGCTATCTGGATGGCATATACTTATCTGAATCCACTTTCCTCCGTGGGACCGGGATCTTATGTCTTGTGGCAGAATCTGATCAATAGCTGGCAGCTATGGAAAAAGAGAAAGAGGGAAGAGGAAGAAGCGCAACATTAACGCAACAGCAATTCTTCCTCGTTATATCTTGGCCTGTTCTTTACTTCAATGTAGATTTTACCGATATATTCGCCTACAATTCCCAGGGATACCAATATTGTACCACCTACCAGCCAGAGGGAAATCATCAGAGATGACCATCCGGGCACAGTGTCGTGGAAGTAGTAAGCGCGTAGCGTCCAGATGGTGACGCATACGGCTATCAGTATAAAAATACAGCCCAGCCAGAAAACCATGCGCACAGGTTTGACAGAAAAAGATGTGATTCCGTCGATGGCAAAGTTTAACATCTTCTTGAATGGATATTTCGACTCTCCGGCAAAACGCTTGTCGCGATTATAGTAAACACAGGCGGTTTGGTAACCGATGAGAGGCACCAGCCCGCGCAAATAGAGATTGCGCTCGCGGAAACGGCAAAGTTGTTGGATAGCACGGCAACTCATCAAGCGATAATCCGCATGGTTATAAACCGACTTTACTCCCATTATTTTCATCAACTTGTAGAAAGCGAGGGCAGTGCTACGTTTGAAGAAAGTGTCGGTTTTACGTTCCCGGCGTACACCATAAACAATGTCACATCCCTCTCGGTAGCGTTCGAGCATTTCGGGAATGGCGTTGACGTCATCTTGCAAGTCGGCATCTATGGAAATGGCGACATCACATCGTTCTTTGACGGCATTCAGTCCGGCCATGAGTGCATTTTGGTGTCCTACATTTCCGGCTAGGTTCAGCCCACAGGCATAGGGGGTATTTTGGTGTAAATCCTTGATGATAGGCCAAGTCTGATCTGTACTGCCATCATTTACATATAAGATATAACTATGCTGAGAGATGTGTCGTTCTGCTATCAGTTTATCCAATAGGAGACTGAGTCTTTTATGTGTTTCGTGTAATACAGCTTCTTCTTTGTAGCAAGGTACTACGATAGCGAGTACTGGAGATTTTTCCATAATCAATTATTCTTTTTGCAATATTCGTAAGAAATCGGGAGAAAAACAAATTATCTTTCTTTGTATTTGAAAACAAATCTCACTAGCAGGAAGTTTACCGGGATAGCGATGGTAAATACCGGTATGGGGGCGAAGGGTTTGGAAAAGCCTAACCAAAGGAACAGATTCAGTAAACTTATATGCAGGATATAGTTGATCAGATGGGCTCCCCCGAAGCCAAAAGCTTTCTTCCAGGATGGCTTCTTTCCGAAGGTAAAAAGGGCTGTCAGATAAAAATTAGCAATAAAGCTGAGTATGTAGCCTATGCTGTAGGCTATATTTACATTGATGAATCGCTGGAATATAAAATATAAACCATAGTGCAGAGCGGTTGCAAAGACGCCTACCATAATGAAACGAATAAATTCCGGCAGTTTTTTCAGTCTCTTCATATTCATAGAATTGAGAAGGCAAAGTTAGGGATTGTTGCAGAATAATTCGTACTTTTGCGCACAGAAATCACTAAAAACAGAAATATATGTCAGATGATAGGAAGAAAGCGTTCTGGTTTATAGCGCTACTCAGTATGCTTGTGATACTCCCTTTTCTGGGAGAAACCATTTTCTATTCTAAAGGGGAACCACGTGAGGCCATTGTTGCCTTTTCTATGTTAGAGAGTGGTAACTGGATACTTCCGGTGAATTATGGTACCGACATAGCTTATAAGCCTCCTTTCCTCTACTGGGCCATCGCTGCCATCTCTTCCCTTTTTGGAGGAGTGTCAGAGTATTCATCCCGTCTGCCGTCTGCTATTGCATTCCTGGCTATGCAGTTGGTGTTCTTCTCTTTTATAGCAAAACGTAAAGGGGTAAAAACGGCTTTTCTGACTTCTATTCTTCTTCTGTCTTCTTTTGAAGTACACCGGGCAGCGGTGGCGTGCCGTGTAGATATGTTGCAAGTGTCGCTTATTGTTATTTCATTGTGTTTGCTGTTTCGTTGGGATGAGAAGGAGTGCCGCGGTATTCCCTGGCTGGCTGTTTTACTGATGGGCTGTGCCACATTGACCAAAGGACCGGTAGGTTCTATATTCCCATGTGTCTGTATCGGTCTTTACCAGTTGTTACGTGGACGTTCTTTCTGGAAGACATTCTTCTTGTTATTGCTTGTAGGAATCCTTTCTCTGATTCCTTATGCAGCCTGGGCGGGCGCGGCTTATGCACAAGGCGGACAGTCTTTTGTCGATTTAATGTTGGAAGAGAATACCGGTCGCTTCATGGGAAAGATGTCCTACGGATCACATGAGAATCCGCTATGGTATAATTTCCTGACTGTTATCTGGGGCTGGATACCCTGGACTTTGGTATTGCTGATCTCTCTCTTTGGACTGAAGTGGAAAAACATGCGTGTGTTACCTGAGGGGACATCTTTCGGCGAACGTATCGGGAAAGCCTGGAAAAAATTCCGTTCACAGTCGCCCTTGCAATTGTTCACATGGGTGGTAATTCTCTTTATTTTCATATTTTATTGTATCCCCAAGAGTAAACGTAGCGTTTATCTGCTTCCCATCTATCCATTTATGGCGGTGCTGATAGCTGAATATTTATTGGCTTTGGTGCAGCGTGGGGCAAAAGTGTTTAAAATCTCTGCACATATATTTGCGTCTCTGTGTTTGATACTTACGGTAACTTTCATAGCGGTACGTTTAGGACTGATACCGGATAGCCTTTTTGGAACCGGCCGTCATGCTGCTGAAAATGTATCTTTTATGCATGCTTTGGAAGCGGTTTCTCTGTCTATTCCTAAATGGTGTCTGGTGGCGCTTCCTTTGATAGCGGCTGCCTGCACATGGATGGGAGTAGCGAAGCGGGCCGGCGCTTACTCCTTATTATACAGTATCGCCGGATGTATGCTTTGTCTTTTTGTTTCTCTGGATGGGGTCTATCAACCTACAGTGTTGGCAGTTAAATCGGACAAGCACCTGGTTAACCAAATCAGGGAATATGTGCCGCAGGGAACAGTCTACTCATATGATGGCATGAGCTTTTATTGTGCAAACTTCTATATGAATGATCAGATGCGTCATTTTGAGAAGGATTTGCCGTCCGGTGAGGGATATGTTGTTTTGCCGGAGAGAGGAAAAGAACTGTTGTTTGAAGAATTTGGAAATACATACGACTTTGAAGAGATTTTCCTTACGAAGAAGCGCAGTTGCGATTTGCGTGATGAGATTTATATGTATAAGTTTAAAAAGAAATAAATGTCACCCGTTACAATCATCGATAAATATTATCCGGAGGATAATGAACGTAAACACATCTTGTTGGTGCATAGTCGTTTGGTGGCCGAGAAGGCTCTTTCAATTGCTGATCACCATCCGGAGCTTCAGTTGGATAAAGACTTTTTATATGAAGCCGGCATGCTGCATGATATAGGTATCTTTCTGACTAATGCTCCGGGTATCTTCTGTTTTGGAGATCAGCCCTATGTCTGTCATGGCTATTTAGGGGCGGATCTGATGCGTCAGGAAGGATATCCCCGTCATGCATTGGTATGTGAAAGGCATACGGGTGCAGGGCTATCTTTGGACGATATTATTTCGCAAAAGCTGCCAGTACCTCATCGGGATATGCTCCCGGTTAGCCTGGAAGAGCAAGTCGTTTGCTTTGCCGATAAGTTTTATTCCAAGACTCATCTGGAGCGGGAAAAAACAGTGGAGAAAGCCCGAAAAAGTCTTTCTAATTTCGGCAATGAAGGTTTGAAACGTTTTGATCGCTGGTGCGAACAGTTCTTGTAGCAATCTAAATTTCTTTAAAAAGGGAGATTATCCGTATAATTTACGTACTTTTGCCCCTTCAAGCGGAAACTATAAGTTGATTACGCCATTGAAAGCAAATACATTCATATCATTCATACTACTACTTGTCTTACTCCTGCTCTCCGGCGAGGCTTTTTCGCAACGTCGGCGTGGAAGAACTGTTCCCACAGGAAGCGAGCGGACAGATACCTTTAATATAGAAGGTGTACAAAGAGGAGACACTTTGTTGAAGGGGGATACTCTGCAAAACGATACGATACAATTGCAGCCTGCCGGTAAGAAAAAGCAGCCTTTGGATGCTCCGGTGATTTATGAAGCTACTGACTCTATTGTGTTCACTCAGAATGGCATTGCCAATTTATATGGAGATGGGAAGGTGAACTATCAGAAGATAGAGCTGGCTGCCGAGGTGATTACTATGAATATGGACAGTAGTACGGTTTTTGCCCATGGTGTGGAAGACTCATTAAAAGTCATAAAAGGAAGACCGGTCTTCAAAGATGGCGATACACCTTATGAGACGAATACGATTCGGTATAATTTTAAGAGTAAAAAGGGGCTGATCAGTAATGTAGTCAGTCAGCAAGGCGAAGGGTATGTGACTGGTAATAATGCTAAGAAGGGTATGAACGATGAGCTGTACATGAAGAGTGGCCGTTATACTACCTGTGATAATCACGATCATCCTCACTTCTACATGCAGATGACCTATGCCAAAGTACGCCCCAAGAAAAATGTAGTGACGGGCCCTGCTTATCTGGTTATTGAGGATGTCCCGCTACCTCTTGCCGTACCGTTTTTCTTCTTTCCTTTCTCCAGTAGTTATTCATCGGGTTTCATCATGCCAAGTTATATGGATGACTCTACCCGTGGATTTGGTTTGACGGATGGCGGTTACTATTTCGCTATCAGCGATAAGATGGATTTGAAGCTGCGCGGTGATATCTTTACAAAAGGTTCCTGGGCTTTGAATGCGGAAACCAATTATAATGTTCGTTATAAATTCTCCGGTCTGTTTCAAGCTAGTTATCAGGTGACTAAAACCGGTGATAAAGGCCTGGATGACTATGCAGTAGCAAAAGACTTCAAGGTTGTTTGGTCACATCGCCAGGATCCCAAAGCCAGCCCAAATTCGTCATTCTCGGCCAGTGTGAACTTCTCGTCCAGTAGCTATGAGCGTACTAATATCGGTAATATGTACAATTCGCAGGCTATGACGCAGAATACCAAAACATCCAGTGTCAGCTATTCACGTAACTTCCCCGATCAGAAACTTTCTATTGCAGCTACCGGTAATATTGCACAAAACATGAAGGACTCTTCGATTGCTGTAACTTTACCGGATTTGAACATTACCTTGAGTACTATTTTTCCTTTCAAACGGAAAAATGCTGTAGGTAATGAGAAATGGTATGAGAAGATTTCTCTTCGCTATAGTGGCCGCCTTTCTAACAGCATTACTACGAAAGATGATCTTCTGTTCAAATCCAATCTGGTGAAGGACTGGAAGAACGGAATGAAACATGAAATACCTATCAGCGCTACGTTTACATTGTTCAAGTACTTCAATGTAACTCCATCGGTGAGTTATACGGAGCGTTGGTATACACGTAAGGTGATGAAAGACTGGGATCCAAATATAGGTACCAGTGGGCGGGAAGTAGAAACTGATACTATTTATGGTTTCCATCGAGTATATAACTATAGTGCCAGTCTGGGTGTTAATACAAAAATTTATGGTATGTATAAACCTTTGTTTATGAAGAAAAAGGAAATACAGATTCGACATGTCATAACTCCTTCTGTCAGTATCAGTGCAGCTCCTGACTTTGGTTCTTCCCGCTATGGTTACTATGATACTTATATTAAACCCAATGCTGATGGAACACAAGATACGATCACTTATTCTCCATATGCCGGACAAATGTTCGGAGTGCCTGGACAAGGAAAATCTGGAAATATTTCATTCCAGATATCCAATAATTTGGAAATGAAATATAAGGATAAGAATGACTCAATACGCAAGGTCAGCCTGATTGATGAGTTGGGTGCGAGTATTTCTTATAATACGGCTGCTAAGGTGCGTCCATGGAGTAACCTGACATTAAATTTGCGTTTGAAATTGAGTAAGAACTATACCTTTAGTATGAGTTCAGTCTTTGCTACTTATGCTTATACCTTTGATAAAAACGGTAGGGTTGTAACGAGTGACCGCACGGAGTGGTCTTACGGACGTTTTGGACGTTTCCAAGGCTATGGGAACTCTTTCAGTTACACGCTTAATAACGATACATGGAAGAAGTGGAAAGCATTCTTTACCGGAGAGAAGAGTGAAGATGATGGAAAAGGAAACGAACAGACTGATGCGGACAGTGAAAGTAACGAAACTGATGATGCGGGAACAAGTAATACGCCTACCAAGCGGAAGAAAGAAAAAGCTGCTGTAGATGATGACGGTTATCAGGTTTTCAAAATGCCTTGGTCTATAAATCTGAGTACAGGCTTTAATATAACAGAAGATACCTCCAGACCAATCAACAGAGAGAGCATGCGTTATCCGTATAAGTTTAGTCTGAATGCGCTTAATATTAATGGTAATGTTAAGATTTCCAATAAGTGGGCAGTCAGCTTCAACTCCGGTTATGACTTTAATGCTAAAAAGATAGTGCAGACTTCTTTCAATATAACGCGTGACTTGCACTGTTTCAGTATGTCTGCTAGTCTTTCTCCATTTGGTACATGGAAGTACTATAGCTTCGTTATCCGTGCCAATGCCAGCATTCTGCAAGACTTGAAATATGATAAGAAGAGTCAGACACAGACTAATATTAAATGGTATTAAGAATCCATTTGATATTCCTTTTACTGCATTTGCTTTTTCATAAAAAATATCCCCTTCTATACTGTTGAAACGATTTATTTATCGAAATGCTTCAGTGTAGAAGGGGATATCTTTATTTCTGATTAGGAATTGCTTTTTACCATGCTATTTCTTGTTCTCCATGTTCTTTCAAATAGGCATTCGCTCTGCTAAAATGCTTATTTCCAAAGAAACCATTGTAGGCAGATAGGGGAGAGGGATGCGCAGAAGTCAGAACAAGATGCTTGCTCCGGTCAATGAATGCACCCTTACGCTGTGCATAAGATCCCCAGAGGATGAATACGAGGTGTTCACGCTGTTCGGCAAGGACACGTATGGCGGCGTCCGTAAAAGTCTCCCAGCCGCGGTTCTGATGAGAACCTGCCTGATGGGCACGGACAGTTAGGGTTGCATTCAGGAGCAGGACACCTTGCTCGGCCCAACGGGTCAGATTTCCAGTGGTGGGAGCATCTGTACCAATATCATCTTTTATTTCTTTGAATATATTAATCAATGAAGGAGGGAAACGAACTCCATCGTTCACAGAAAAGCATAAACCATGAGCTTGTCCGGGACCATGGTAAGGATCCTGACCGATGATAACTACTTTCACCTTATCGAATGGGCAAAGATTAAAAGCGTTGAATATGAGCTTTCCCGGAGGGTATATCGGATAATGACTGTATTCTTCCCGTACAAAATCCGTTAGTGTATGAAAATAATCTTTTTCAAATTCCGGTTCCAAACGTGCTTTCCAACTTTCTTCTATTTGAACGTTCATAATTTTGTGTGTTAAAAGTTTCGGATGCTAAGATACAATTTTAATCTGATTTCTGTAATAGAGCATTCTTTTTATTTCTTCGAACAGAGATAAACAGAAAAGGCAGAAATCATAAAATCTCTGCCTTTTCTATTTGTACCTGGATATTAAATCAAGTAAATATTGTGTTCTTTACATTCTTCACGCATATCTTCCGGCCAGATACTGGCTTGAATTTCGCCGATATGAGCTTTTCTTAAATAGAACATACAAAGACGTGATTGACCGATACCACCACCTATAGAAAGGGGCAATGTGTCATTCATCAGGCGTTTATGGAAATAGAGTTCCAGTCGTTTTTCTTCTCCCTCTTGTTTCAGCTGGCGTTGCAGGGCTTCCTTATCTACACGGATACCCATGGATGATAGCTCAATGCTGCGCTGCAATACATTATCCCATAATAAAAGGTCACCATTCAAGCCCGGAAGACCATTCAACCCTTCTGTGGTATAGTCATCATAGTCCGGGGCACGTCCGTCGTGTTTCTCTCCATCGCTTAGTTTACAGCCAATACCGATAATGAATACAGCACCATATTTTTTCGTAATGGCATGTTCGCGGCATTTGGGTTCCAGATTCGGATAAAGTTGACGTAACTCTTCCGCATGAATGAAATGTAACTTCTGAGGCAGGCAAGGCTTAATCTGAGGGTACATTTCATACACCATATATTCTGTACGTATCATGGCTGCATAAATACGGGTTACAATTTCTTTCAGGAAGTTCACGTTCCGGTCTTCGGTAGTGATGACACGTTCCCAGTCCCATTGGTCTACATAGAGAGAATGGAGATTTCCCAACTCTTCGTCTGAGCGTATGGCATTCATATCCGTATAAATACCATATCCGGATTCAATATTATAGTCTGCCAATGTCAATCGCTTCCATTTGGCAAGAGAATGTACTACTTCGGCTTGCGCATCTCCCAAATCTTTGATAGGAAATGATACGGCACGTTCTACGCCATTCAAATCATCATTAATACCCATACCTTTCAATACGAAAAGCGGGGCTGTGACGCGGCGCAAACGTAATTCCGATGAAAGGTTCAATTGGAAGAACTCTTTGATCTGTTTGATTCCTAATTCTGTTTGTTTTAAGTCCAATAAGGGTTTATAACCCTCTGGTTTTATCAGATAACTCATAAGTGTGTACTATGTTTTTGTCCGGCAAATATAGGTATAATATTTATATTTGCATCGTATTTGGCTAATTTTATGAGCAATTTGTTTCTTATTAACCAGTTGTGGCTCTCAAAATAATATTCTTATTTATAGGCTTTTACTGTAAAAAAAGACAAATCATTAGGAATATGCCCGATTTTTTTATACTTTTGTCCCCGCATTTAAGGCTCCGTAGCTTAGTGAATAGAGCGTCAGATTCCGGTTCTGAAGGTCGTGCGTTTGAATCGCACCGGGGTCACTAGAAAATCCTTGATAATCAGCTGATTATTGAGGATTTTTTTATTGAGTACATTACTCTTCAGATGAGGAATTATGCCTTAATATCGCTAATATACCACCCTTGTTTCCTAATAGTTTCCTAATTTAAGTAAGAGTTAAGATGCTGACTATTAGAGAAGAAATCAAGAAAGGTGAGGTTAAGAGTGATGGAACTTATAACATAAAGATTAGATTTACTCTTGATCGTAAGTTAAGGAGATTGTCTACAAGTCTCTTTGCAACATCTAAGGATTTAACTAAGTCCTTGAAACTGAAGGAGGGTACTCCTATTAAGCGGGAAGTTGATAAACTTATTCGTACTTATCAAGATATATGCGCTAAACTTCAGTTGGAAGTGAATGCTTATACTCTGGATGATGTGTTTGATTACTTGGAAGCTGAGCGGGAGCGTACACGATCCATAGACTTTATTCAATTCTGTAAAGAATGGCTGGAGGCTACAGATATTAAGGGTAAGAAGAACTACAAATGTGCTGTAAATGCGTTAATTGCATATATAGGTAATGAACATTTGGATGTTACTAAGCTAACAGCTACATTCTTAAGAGGATTTACTGAATATTTAAGCGAACGCAGAATGGAGCGGATTAAAGTAATATCTGAAGCTGGTGGACGGATTACATCTAATCGTGCTGTATCATTATATCTTGGGAGCATCAGACATTTATTTAATGAAGCGAAGAGACGATATAATGACTATGATAGGAATATTATTCTCATTACTAACTCTCCTTTTGAAAATTTTGTGGTTCCTAAGCAAGAGGCTACAAGGAAGAGGGCTATTCCTGCAAATCTGATTAAGATAATTAGTGAACTTCCCTACCGTTATACAGTGAAAGGTGAAGAGGCCAATTGTCGTTACAACCTTGCCAAAGATTGTTTCATGCTATCCTTCTGTTTGATAGGCATGAACTCAGCAGATTTATATAACGCAGCGATTAAGGTCGGTAATACCATCATTTATAACCGAACTAAAACTAGAGCTCGCCGAAGTGATGAAGCTCAGATGCAGATTGAAATCCCTTCATTGATACTACCCCTTATTGAGAAATATCGAGATTGTACAGGACAACGTGTTTTCAACTTCTATCGTTCTTATACTACTGCAAGTAGCTTTAACCGTGCTGTTAATTATGGTTTGAAGGAAATTGGGAAGTTGATTGGCATTGCGGACTTGGAATACTACGCAGCCCGCCATTCATGGGCTACCATTGCATTAAATAAAGTAGGCATTGACAAGTACACTGTACATGCTGCACTCAATCATATAGATGAATCTATGAAAGTTACCGATATCTACATTGAACGAGACTTCGTGAATGAGAATAAGGCTAATGCTAAGGTTATGAAGTATATTTGGGGTAAATGATTAAGTAATTTCATTTGGGATGAGGTTATTTTTTCTTTAAGCCTTGATTAATTCAAATATTGGTCATATATTTGCAGCAATCTTACAATGAGGTAGGAGATTCGGGCTAAGAATTAAATAAGCCCTCCTGTTTTTATAAAGAATGGTTCACGTGACAGTGCAGTTATCAAGTGAGATAATCAAGAAAGGCAACTACATAAGAAGTCAGTCAGCAATAAATTCTACTATATAAGTAGCGACTTCTGCAACTAAGTTCTCGGAGTAATGACCTCCGAAACTTATTATTGGATAAGCATTCATTCAGACCTTGTAAAGGGTGAATTATATCCAATCGTAAGATGAACTTGGCTGTAGGAGTTCTTATTTATCCCCCTTAGTCCAATTGTTTTATTTCTAAATTCATCAGATTATGAAAATGAATTTGAAATTCCGAACAATTGGATCGAACCGCCAATCGGAACTTGTTACCCTGACAAGCATTAATCGGTTCACGAGTTTTACAACTTTATATGGGTTTGAACCTCATCCTTCGGGTGGGGTAACAAAATCGTCATACCCATATAATAACAAGTTCTCTCAAGTTTGTTACTCCCTAAATCCGATGTACCATGAATGACACTAAGCACAAGACATTGGAAGTGGAGGTTCTGAATATCCACAAGGGAGAGTATCTGTCCGAAGCCTTAAAAAGACAAGGCTACCCCATGCTGCCGAGTAATGCCATTATTAATAAGGTAATGACAGGTACGGGAGCTACCTACATGGAGTTGAACTCGAAATTAAGTCCGAGAAATTCTATCGTGATTGAGCCGTTCAAATCTGCGGTGGAGAACAAGGTGCAGGTGTTTAACAAAGCCCAAGGGGTGTTCAAGGAAGTAAATGTCAGACAACTGATCACCTACCTCAATAATCCCAATATCAAGTACAAGAAGATTATCACTACCCCCGAAGGGTTTGAAGGTAAAGTCTTGAACGCTGCAAGGCAGCTTGGGATAAACATTTACAAGAAATACTTCTGCCTGTTCGATGAATCCGAGCACATTACGGAAGATACAGGCTATCGCAGAAGCATATCCGCCCCAATGAGGGAGTTCTTCAAATTTGAGAGAAAGGCTCTCGTATCTGCCACTCCGTTAAAGCCGAGCAAGTACACCTTAACCTTGTTCCTGCGCCACCAATTCAAGTGGGTAGAAATTAAGCCCGACTATGACTATCGGGAGGACATGACTTTGATAACGACTCGTAGCTTTTACAGTCGGGTGAAGCAGGAAGTGAAAAGACTCTTGGATAACGGCTCTCCCCATGTGTGCATCTTCTACAAGACAACAGAGGGAATCAATAACATCGTGGAATCATTGCTGCATGACGGAATAATAACAAAGGACGATTACAAGGTATTCTGTTCAAAGGATAGTGCCGATGAGCTAAAGAGCCGTTTCTTGGAACACAGCACGGATAAGTTAGAACTTCCTCTAAGAAAGGTGAACTTGTTTACTTCGCGATTCTTCCCGTCAATAGACATCAATCTGAAAGAGCTTTGCGATGTGTTGATACTGTCGAACTACGACCACGTGAAGCACACATTGATAAATCCGTTCACCGAAGCTATCCAATGCCAGGGCAGATTTAGGCATGTGTTCCCCAACGGAAAGAGGTACAACTCGCTTACGGTTATTGCTTCAATTCCCAATGAACTTAAAGTTAAATCCGATGAAGAAATATATGCGGACATTGAAGCGAGGATTAAATCTTACCGAGCCGTTCAGAAGGAAAAACTGAGAGCTGACGACCCGACTAATTTCGATCAGGACTTAAAACGGCTACGGCTGAACGAAGTCCTCAATTCCGAGCGGAACGGATTTGACAGGTTCGCCATAGAGCAACTACTACTTGACGAGCAAGTGAAAGGATATTACCTCTCACCCGATGCGCTTAGACAGGCATACGAAGATACGAAATATTTCAATGTGGACTTCCAGCCCGAAGATGAAGCGGTCGGGGAAGATGACATTTACAGAATTAAAGCAGCCAAGACTAAAGAGAAATGGCAGTTCATTGTAACTATCTTAAGCAATATCAAGGAGGATGAAAATGCTGTACAATTTCTTAGAGCTAAGTGCGTGGAAGAAGAATGGCTCATCGATGCATTCTTCAAGCTGGGTAAAGAAACTATTGAGGAGCAGCAGTATGACAGGGCAGTTGTCAAGAACCTATTGGAACAGGCCAAGCATAAAGAAGTTCTGCAACGAAGGTTCAGCCCAGAGTTTCTACTGGATATTGGCACAGAATTTGAACTGGAAATAGGTAGTAATTCATATATCCCCGTAAAGAATGTACTTGACAGGATTGCTTATCTGTTGGACTGTTACGGGATAACCTATTCCCGATATGGGGATGCCCAAAAGGGGATGATGTGTAAGCTATCTGCCTCTACTATCCGAGATTACTTTGATGTAGCTTTAAGTAACAGGAACAGTGTAGCTACTGTTAAGTTGAAGCGTCTTAGGGTTGAACAAGTTGTGATTTCCTAACAAGCATTAGAATCTATCGGCCGGAGAACAATGACTATCCGGCCGATACTTTACTACCATTAACTCCCCCTCCTACCAAATAAAGAGAAACAACATTCCTTAGATGCTCACCCTCCGTTCACCACTAAATATTATACTTAACTATTGCTTCCATATATTTCAAGTTAATCACTCTCTAAGTAGAGACACAAGTTAATCCTAAATGTAAAATAGTCAGTATATAACGCTGATAATTATTTAGCGAATAGTATGAGATCCAGCATATAGAGTTTGGACCTTATTCATATTCCAATAATTCAATCAATATTCATTTAATTCAAGTTACATTATGGAAGCATTACAGATTATGCCAACAATGGCACAGAATCAATCGAGATTTAATTTAGGTGAGTACGCAGAAGAAGCTACTATCATTGAAGAATCAATCAGACCTAAGAGAGTGAATCATTTCATTGAAGCGAATACAGAGGAAGTAACCATGCAGCACCTTATTAACGACTGCATTACACCTGTCTTCTCCAAGGATAATGAACTTACTATCAATCATGCGGTATTCATTGATACAATTCAAGAAGCGGCTAATTCATTCTTTAGTGGTGAACAGGTGGAGCAGGCAACTATTCGTGTCTCACATGTGGTGAAAGGACGCATACCAGAAGCCATTCACAAACCTGCAAACCAACTTCTGGAATCTGACAAGACCATCTATTATGAGCGTGCGGCATTCAGCATTGATATTCCTACCATCTATGAAACGGTTGGAGGTAACAGGTTAAACTTATCAATCGTTGGAGTTCGTGCCTATAACCAGATGAACTTATATTCTAAGAAGGTTCCAGAACTTTTCAGACTGGCAATTGGATTCTCTAACCAAGTCTGTACAAACCTGTGCGTGTGTTCCACAGGTTACAGGGATGATCTAAGAGTGAGTAGTGCTTCAGAGCTATATCGTGCGGCACTGGAACTTTTCAACAACTACAATCCTGCCAAGCATTTGCATCTGATGCAATCATTGGGAAAGACTGCCATGAGCGAACACCAGTTTGCTCAAATCATTGGCAAGATGAGATTATATCAGTGCTTGCCAACAGGACGTCAGAAGGAACTACCCAGAATATTACTTACTGACACACAGATTAATACCGTAGCTAAGGCATATATTCAAGATAATAATTTTCGTGGCTTTGGAGGTGAACTTAATATGTGGAAGTTCTATAATCTCCTTACAGGCGCTAATAAGTCAAGCTATATAGATTCATTCTTGGATAGAAGTTTAAACTCTACGGAGATTGCTATGGGCATCAATGCGGCTCTGCATGGCGATGAGAGGTACAAATGGTTCATTGATTAAATGAACTTGTTGATTGAAGGCAGAACGGGCATCATTAACAGGGTGTCCGTTCCTTAATATCTAATAATTAACTAATTATATTTGCGAGTACGCATTTAAGTACATATATTTGCATGGTAGTGGAGGAAGGAATTATGAGAACAGCTAATTACACAGATTTAAGAGCAAACCTAAAGGGGTACATTGATTCAGTGATTGATGATTATGATACTGTAATCATTAATCGTGGAAATGGTAAGGGAGTAGTGATGATTTCCCTTGATGAATATAATTCGTTAAAGGAAACGGAATATATCATGTCGTCACCAGAAACAATGGCTGCAATACGCCAAGGAGAAGAAGATATAAAGAATGGCAAGGGGATAGAAGTCAACTTAGATGAATTATGAAGGTAATATTTACACCTCTTGCTATGGAACAATGGGAATACTGGAAGAAGACTAATCCCAATATCGCCAAGCGCATCAAGAGGATTCTTCTTGACATTAGGGAACATCCTTATACAGGAATTGCAAAGCCAGAACCTCTTAAATATGATTTAACGGGTAAATGGTCAAGACGCATTAATGAAGAACATAGGATTATTTACTCTGTAAATGATGACAGGGTAGAGATTGATATACTCTCAATGAGATACCATTATTCCAAGAAATAATCCTATTGCACCTTATTAACTGAAGGACATCTATTAAGTTAGGTGTCCTTTTTTCATGGTGAATATTCTGTAGCATATAAGGCTTACTTGCATTCATGTAACAGATTATCATTCTATGATAGAGTTCACCATTCCATTGTGACCTATCAATACGAGGAGTAGCCTATTGACATGTCAGTTTCTAAGCAAGTGGAGCATATTCACTTCTGTTATTAGTGAATATTTCCTTAGTAACTAATAAGTTAGATAGTCCAACTCAGAATTAACATTCACTTATATTCATTTATCATTAAAACAGAACATTATGTCGCTTAAATATTCTAGTACAACAGCAGATTATCTTATATGGTCTGATGCAATGAATCTAATACGAAAGCTATCCAGAGATGGGAATTATAAGATGTCACTTCTTATGGCAATGGGTTGCTTCACAGGATTGCGCATATCAGACATTCTTGCCTTGCGATGGAGACAGATATTGAATAAAGATGAATTCTGCATCACTGAGATTAAAACAGGTAAGCAGAGAACCATCCGTCTAAATCCACAGTTGCAACAGCATATAAGAGATTGCTATGAACATATCAGTCCCATAGGGATTAATGCTCCCATCTTAATAAGTCAGAAGGGTACAGCCTTCACAATCCAGAGAATAAATATTATCCTTAAGGAAATAAGGGAGAAGTACAGGTTGAAGATTAAGAACTTCTCTTGTCACTCATTAAGGAAGACATTTGGTAGGCAAGTTTATAATATGAACAGTGATAATGCAGAATTGGCACTAATCAAACTCATGGAATTATTCAATCACAGTTCAGTCTCTATCACTAAACGTTATCTGGGACTAAGACAGGAAGAGATTCTACAAACTTATGATTGCTTGAGCTTCTGAAGAATAGGCAGGACAAATTAAGAGTAAGGTTACCCCAATCAAAGTTTGTCCTACCACTAAATTAAGATGAAGATATAACCTTCTTAATGTAGCAACCTTAAAATATTAAGTTCAGCGATATCTAAAGTCTATTCTTGGTAGTTTGGCATTTCAGCCCTATAGAACTAGGGCTATTTCATAAGTTTACAGAGTTCAGAGCTGTTTCAGCTCTTATAAATCATGTTGTAAGGTAGCACCTTATAATAATCCAACGATATGCTAACATGAAGATGATTATCTAGGGTGGGTAGAAATATTGAAAATATTGTCTCTTATAGGGGATAGTTAGATTTCTTACCTGTCTTAACTTATTGAATAGATAGCCTAATCTGGTAATATTTATAACACGTATCATGTTTGAGAGCAGTATTTACATCATTTATCCTTACTTCTTATTAACTTATTAAAACCTTTCGTTATCTTTGCACCAATTCCAGCAACTTATTGCGTTAAGAAGTTGGAAGGACATATTTAACGAAAGGTGTTATTGAAATTATCTTCTATTATCGAATTCTCGCAAAATTCAATTAGAGTGAAGATGATAGCAATAGCACCCACATCATTTGATATATACCTACCTTATATCTTTAAGGTTCCTATATGCCAATTAGGTGTGGGGCTATTGTTTTATCCACTCTAAAGGCAATGCGAGAAGCCCGATAATAGGATAAGACAAATATAGTTCCCACACCTTTTATATTTACCCGCTGACCAGAGGGGACAAGTTGGCAGAATCTATAAATACTATGTTTAGAATCTTATTTATTATTGGAATTGCTTATGGATTGACCCTTATTGGCTGTCCTGTTTGGTTAGCTATCATCTTAGGAGTAATAGCAATGTGCATACGTCCTAAGTAATCTTTAATACTCAACTTACTATTAATTGAAGTGTGCAACTCTCGTTGTGTTCCTCACACTTATATACTAATAGCTTACCAGAGGGGGACAGGTGAGCATTATATTTAAAAATATGGGCATATTTAATACATTAAGATACAGTTCTAAAGCAGCAGAACTCATAGAAGTTATTGAAATTCTTTGGATTAAGTTAAAATCTTATCACAATGAGCACTTCTCTTGCATACATGTGAATGATTTCGAAGCAAAGAGATTAGGATTATATAATGGATTTCCTACAAACGGAGACACCCAGAAGATGCTTGAATACATGAACAGGCTACCTAACTGGTCTAATATCCTTGACTCAGGGAGAGAATTTAAATACATACTTGTTTGTGAAGAATGTTACCTTAATACGTTCCTGATAATGAATAAGGAGTTCTCATCTAACTTAAGTACATATCTATCATTAGTTCAAAGAATGGATAACAACATTCCTGCCAATATCAAAGATATAGTACAAGAATATAACCAAATGATAGAAGATATACGATATTTAAAGATGTTCAAATATAATCCTTTATAATATGTGGTGGAATAAGATTATTGGATGGTTCTCTAATAATAGAGAACGTAATACACTTATTAGTGAGTTTAATGCTGCAGCAAAGCAAGCGTTCATATCAAATGTTGCTCCAGTATTTATAAAAGCTGAATCTTCTATAGGGAATAGTGCTTATAAGCATCAATTCTCCAACTTCCTATTTCATGGCTTTAGAATACGCACTTTAACAGGCATGAATTTAAGCAATCAAGAGATTAAGCAGATTGGTGATATGATAGTTTCCAATACTATACTTACACGTCAGCTGGTCACATTAGGATATGACACATTAGAAATCACAAATACTAATGGTACAGTAATCAATGATTGGCGATTAACTACTCTATTAGAACTACGATAATATGGAGAATCAGTACTTAAATAACATATATTATTAACCATTTTAATTCAGAAATTATGAGAATGTTAAGATTAATTGGAATGACCTTATTAACGGTCATGTTAGCTGTGAACTTCATGGCATGTAGTGATGATGATAAGGATGAAGAATCATTTATCATTGGAACTTGGGTATCTGAAAATACAGTTGGTAATGGGAGATACACCTACACTGTTATTTTCAATTCTGATGGTAGTGGAACATGGACTGAACTTGAAGAATGGATTCCTATTAGTGGTACAGAGCAAACTTATACAGATACTTACAGCTTCCATTATACAATAAGTGGTTCTAACCTTATATTATGGAATGAAGGTGATTACGACACATACGCTATTACCATATCTGGGACTTATATGACCTTATGTGGTGAGGATGCAACTCCAGATGATAATTGTTTAGATGGATTTTATAAATTCTTCAAACGTTAAATGGTTATGAGCGGCATTGGTTACCCTTGCCGCTTTTCTCCCTCTTTCACATATATAGATATGCGTTTCCGTTGAATTAATAGTAGTATAGATTAACTATTTCGGAGAATATATATGGGATGAACATAATTCATACCTGTTGTGATGGAGTGGAGAGTAATTAGGTCAACTGTTTCCTTATTGTTTCCTAATTACCTTAATATATAAGAGTTAATTAATTGGATACAAGGATATTTAGTAGAATAGAGCGTCAGATTCCGGTTCTGAAGGTCGTGCGTTTGAATCGCACCGGGGT
>OGRC01000396.1_pt1 | contig 36706 bp, 38 predicted proteins | sample 1553431 | NCBI WGS metagenome assembly OGRC01 (sample SAMEA2580064, study PRJEB22360) | human gut metagenome | biome: human gut; feature: human-associated habitat; material: faeces | place: Denmark | collected 2008/2010
ACGAAACAGCTTATTTATAATATCATCCCTTCTTAAACTTGTCAATAGCTTTTTTTAAAGTTTTGGAACTTTTTTATTGCTGAACAAGTTATTTGGGACTTTACTAGTTTATCAAGTTTAAGTAATAAAGTCAACAAATTCTTCTTTAGAAAAACAAAAAGAAGATACTAGTAACCTTCTTCTAGAATTTTATAGTGCTGCACGCATGCGTGCTTGTGAATTTTCGACATTACGGATTGAACGTGGTAAAAAAGCACGAATATCATCTTCTTTATAACCCACTTGTAATCTCTTATCATCAATCAAGATTGGACTCTTCAAAATTCTAGGATTTTCTTGAATCAAATCAATTACTTCACTGACGCTAAGCTCATCAATATCACAATTTAGAGCTTTGGCATAGCGATTTTTTTTTGAAACGATGCTCTCAACACCATTCTCTGTTTTTGAAAGGATAGTAAGGATTTCTTCTTTTGTAAGTGGTTCTTTACCAAGATTTTGTTCTTTATAAGGAAGTTGATGCTTGTTCAACCATGTTTTTGCTTTTTTACAACTTGTACAACTTGAAATTGTATAAATCTTAATCATGTTAATTCTCTCTTTCTGTCACATGATACTATTATCTTATCACCTTCTTTGATTTATTAAATCGGTCTAGCGACCTATTTTGAATCTGGGGTGTATTCGCTTTTTTAACTTATATTGCTCATATTTTCTTCTTAATTCAAATCAAAAAGAAAAGAACCTTTTGGGCTCTTTGACACTTATTCTTCGATTTCAATGGTTGAATCAAGATCTAGAATGAGTTCATCAGACGTGTCTTCAACTTGTGTATCTTCAACAACATCGTCCTCATCTAGCTCAATCAGACCGTAGTGTACGCGTACTTTATGATCGATTTCTGCAAAAATCTCAGGGTGATCTGCTAAATACTTTTTAGCATTTTCAGATCCTTGACCAATTTTCTCCCCATTATATGAGAACCAAGCTCCGGCTTTCTGAATAATGCCTATATCACTTGCAATTTTTACAAGTTCACCGGTTTGTGAAATTCCTTCGCCATACATAATTTCAACAAAAGCTTCTTTAAATGGTGGAGCAACTTTGTTTTTAACAACCTTAATCTTGGTTTCCTTACCAACATTTTGGTCCTTTTTGTCACCGGTTCCTTTAATTTGTGTATTACCACGTACATCAAGACGTACTGATGCATAGAATTTTAAAGCACGTCCACCTGGGGTAGTCTCTGGGTTACCAAACATGATACCAACTTTTTCACGCAACTGGTTAATAAAGATAGCAATCGTTTTTGTTTTATTAATAGATGCAGAAAGTTTACGCATGGCTTGACTCATCATACGCGCTTGAAGTCCTACATGACTGTCACCAATATCTCCATCAATTTCTGCACGTGGTACCAAGGCCGCAACTGAGTCAACAACAACTAAATCCACTGCACCAGAGTCAATCAGCTTACCTGCAATTTCGAGACCTTGCTCACCAGAATCAGGCTGCGACAAAAGAAGCTCATCGATATTAACACCTAGAGCTGCTGCATACGCAGGGTCAAGAGCATGCTCGGCATCGATAAAAGCTGCGATGCCACCTTCTTTTTGAGTCTGAGCAACTGCATGAAGGGCAACAGTTGTTTTACCTGATGATTCTGGTCCGTAAATTTCAATAATACGACCTTTAGGGTAACCACCCGCACCAAGAGCAATATCCAAAGCTAGTGAGCCTGAGCTCATAACCTGAACTTTTTGCTCTGCACGCTCACCAAGACGCATAACTGCACCCTTACCAAAATCTTTTTCAATGTTTTTTAATGCATCGTCGAGTGCTTTGCGACGCTCATCACCAAACTTCTTTGTGATTTCTTCTGTTTTCTTTGTTTTCTTAGCCACTTAATTTCCTCTTCTTTCTGTGTTAAATGACAAACTTAAATTGAGTTGTCCTCTTGTAATAAAGCTTGGCGAACTAGGTTAAAGGCATAGAGTGTACTGATATATCTAACATCAGATCGACTTCTTCCACCTATAACAACCTTAATTGATCGCACTTGGTTTCTATCGGCAATACCAATAAAGACTGTACCTGCTTGATGCCCTTCCAAAGCATCTGGTCCTGCTACTCCAGTAAGCGCAATTCCGTAATCACTATCTGTCTTAACTCGGGCACCCTCAGCCATTTTTTCTGCTGTAAAATGACTAACAACACCATGCTCTTCTAATTTAGATAAGGGAATACCCAACATTTTAGCTTTTTCTTCCATGCTATAGGTGACAAAACCACCCTTGAATACTTGTGAAGCTCCAGGAAAATCAGCAACACTAGCTTGAAATAAGCCAGCTGTTAAACTTTCAGCTGCAGTAATAGTTTTGCCATATTTCTTAAGCAAATAGAACACTTCATAAGCTAAGCTATTTGATTCTCCATATCCATAGATGAGATCAGACAAGCTTTTTCCATCTAGAGTTTTAGTAGAACGAATTTGTTCTTCTAAAACATCTAGTTTTCGATCCGCTTCTTCTTGCGACGATGCCTTTGTTGATAAGCGAAGGGTCACTTCTCCCACTTTAGCATAGGGCGCAATGGTTGGGTCTGTTTGGTTAACAATGAGATCTTTAATAATAGTCACCAATTGACTTTCTCCAACACCAAAAAACCTTAGGACTCTAGAATAAAGCGTAGTATGATTCTCTGTAAGAGCTGGAATAAGCTCTTGGTTCACCATAGGTTTGAGTTCACTTGGCGGACCAGGCAAGACAACATAGGTCACTCCTTCAACAGTAATAATTCCTCCAACTGCCAGACCTGTGAGATTTTGCAAGGGGACAGCCCCCTCAACAATTTGCGCTTGGCGTTCATTATTAGGCGTTCGTGTATGTTTAGGACGAGTAGCAAAGAAACTATCCAGTTTTTTACTTGCCTCCTCATCAAAAATGAGTTCTTTGCCTAAAAACTTAGCCAATGTTTGTTTGGTTAGGTCATCCTCAGTAGGGCCAAGTCCTCCACAGAGTATGACTAAATCGCTACGTTTACTAGACTGGTCTAAGACTGAAAGTAGACGGTTTTCATTGTCTCCTACCGCTGTGTGAAAATACACGTCAATTCCTAATTCAGCTAGTTTTTCAGATAAAAATTGGGCATTGGTATTGGTGATTTGCCCTGTAAGAATTTCAGTTCCTACTGCAATCAATTCAGCTTTCATTGGTTCACCTATATTACTATTCGTAAAATAATCTCAGAAACATGTTTGTTTATAAACTAACACGTTTCTTCCGTCTTGTCAATCAAATCTACTCATTATTTGAAGCTGCAATCATTTTCATGATCATTCACAAATCCAGCTGCTTGTAAAAACGAGTACATGGTAGTCGGTCCTAAAAATTTGAACCCTCTCTTTTTTAGATCTTTTGCAATTTGTTTAGAAAGGTCAGTTAATGATGGAACATCTTTATATGTGGGAACATTATTTATCAAGGGTTTTCCGTCAAAAAAATGCCAAAAATAATGAGACAGGGAGCCAAATTCATCTTGGAGTTTAAGCACTTGTTTGGCATTATTTACGGTTGCTTCTAACTTAAGTTTGTGACGGATGACATCCGGATTTTGAAGCGCTTCTTCCAGTTCACTTAGGCTAAACTGGGCAACTCGACTAATATCATAGTTATGAAAAACACGATTAAAAGCCTGGCGTTTTTTTAAAACCGTTAGCCAGGAAAGCCCTGACTGATAACTTTCTAAGCAAAGAAGCTCAAAAAGTTTTTCATCGTCACCAATAGGCTTTCCCCACTCCTTATCATGATAATCACAATAAAGTTTATTATCTGTTGGAACCCAACGACATCGATTGACCATTGCTACTCACTTCATCAACATTTTAAGAGCGGACTTAATATATTGCTCTGCCGTTTCATTGGTATCCTCAAAGAAGGCTTTCACTTTCTTAAGCTCTGTGGCTTTGTACCCAAGAGCAAGCAAAGCTTCCATAGCTTCATCCAACTGTTGATTTCCTGCAGTCTGATTTGCCGTAGTATTGGTCGTTTCTGCTGGTAACTCTGCAAATTTTCCTGCCAGATCAAGAACCATTTGTTGAGCAGTCTTTTTACCAATCTTTGGAAATTTCATCAGGTATTTGATGTCACTATTATCAATAGCAGCAACAAGTCCCTGATTATCATCCACAGCCACTATGGCTAGAGCAGTCGTCGGACCTATCCCAGAAACAGAAATCAACTTAAGAAAAACTTCTTTCTCATCTTCAGTATGAAAACCAAAAAGTAGGTGGGCATCATCTCTAATAACTTGATGAAGATACACTTGGATAGTCTGATTCATTTGATCAGAAAAGCTGTAGGGATTAGCCACAGTGACAATATATCCTAGACCATTTGTTTCTATGACAATGTGTTTGGCTGTGATTTTTACTAGGGTGCCCTTGATATAATCATACATAGCTTGCGAGTTCCTTTCTTTTTAAATGTTACATGATGGTTATATAGTTTTTAAACCTACAAAACTTACCTTGTTTTTTACTAATCTCAATCACTGCTGTACTATTGTAACAAAAAATCCACTCGAAAGTGGATTCTATTTGCTCCCTTTTTTAAGAATGGCTACTCATCTTTAAAGTATCGGTAATCATCTCCAATCCCAAGAGAACATATGTTGAAATACCTAAGGTGAAGGCAATGCTAGAAACATTTACTAAGGTATTCTCCAAACTTGGTCGACCTAACCAAGCCAAAATATAGAAAATCAAACTAATCGCTAAAAATGTTAAGCCAACAAGTAAAAAGTTTTTATAAGTTTTTGTTAGGTGTCTCATCACTCTATCTCCTAACTTAAAGATCAGACCATCATCCTACAATGATATGCTAAAACATTAGAAAATTCCGTATCTTCACCACGATTATAAAACTAACATCTCTATTCGTAAAGCAAGACGAAAAAAGTTTTAATACTTTCCTAAATCACGTAGGCTGGTATGGTTTTCTTGAATACGACGGAACATTTTTTCCATATCAGACTTGGTAAAGTTGACAAGTACTGGACGGCCGTGAGGACAATTATAGGGATTTTTGCACTGTGCAAGCTGTACTAGAAGGTCACGCGCAGAGTAATCATCAAGAGCATGATTGGCCTTTATTGAACGTTTACAACTCATCATGATGGCTAACTCAGCACGATAGGTCTTGACGGATACTTCGTTCGTCAAAAGAAGCATATCACACATCTCATAGACTGCAGATTCGATTTCTTCTTCCTTCATCCAGATAGGGTGCTCTCGAAGAATGAAGGTATTATTCCCATAAGGCTCCAAATAGATGCAAACTTGGTTAAGAAGAGGCATTTTTTCTTGTAAACTAATGTAATCTGAACCTGAAAATTCAAAAAGATAGGGAACCAAAAGTTGTTGTAAACTACTATCAACCACACCTATCTTTTCGCGATAGTACTCATACTTGACACGTTCTTGGGCAGCATGCTGGTCAATGATGTAAAGGCCACCTTGTCCTTGGGCAAAGAGGTAGGTTCCATGCATTTGACCAAAGAACTCCAATTCAGGAAAGGTTGATGTTTCCTCATTGGTCAGATTTTCAAGCATGCGCTTCAATTTCGATTTATTTTTATAGTCAAGTTTTCCGTGTTCGCTATCACTATCATCTGCTGAACGTTTTGCCTGTTTAACAGTAGGTTGCTGTTTGTTTGCTACCAATGAAACTGAAGACTCTGACTTTGATACAAGAGGTTTGATATCCTCTTGAACTGTCTCTGGCGTGACAAAGAAATCATTACGGTTACTGTCATAGTAAAGATTGGTTTGTTTGAGTGGGAGACTCGTCTGAACTGACCTAGTTGCACCTCTAGTACTTGACTTTGCTAGATTTTCAAGGGCATCAGGAATCAAATCCTGCTCTCTAAGGCTTTGAGCAATGGCAGATTTGATAAGGGCCATGAGCTCCTTTTCTTTAGAGATACGTACTTCTTGCTTTGTTGGGTGAACATTGACATCTGCCAAATAAGGATCAATCTGAATATCAATAACTGCAATTGGGAAGCGTCCCACCATAAGTTTAGAACCATAACCATCAAAAATAGCACGGTTAAGGAGGAAGTTTTTTATATAGCGTCCGTTAATGAGAATCGTGATGTAGTTACGGTTAGCACGCGTTAATTCAGGGAGACTGACATAACCAGAAACTTCAAAATCAAGGTCGGAATTTGAAATTTCCACCATTTTTTTTGCTGTTGTTAAGCCATAAATCCCTGCAATAGCTTGGCGAAGGTCTCCAGTACCTGATGTCTGTGTCAACTGACGACCGTCATTAAGCAAGGTGAAGGCTACTTCGGGGTGGGCTAAACTCAAACGGTTGACAACATCGACAATATGAGCCAACTCAGCCTGTAAACTCTTCATATACTTGAGACGAGCTGGGGTGTTATAAAACAAGTTTTCAACTGTAATCTTTGTTCCCACTGGGGTTGAAATAGGATCTTGACTCTCAATTTCTCCACCTTTAGCAACAAGCTTGGTCCCATAGACTTCTCCATCCGCTGCTGTCACAATGGTAAGGTGACTAATAGAAGCTATAGAGGGTAGGGCTTCACCTCGAAAACCAAGTGTTCGAATACGAAAGAGATCTCCTTGATTTTTGATTTTACTCGTTGCATGACGGCGCAAACTCATAGCTACATCAGCTTGAGCCATTCCTTCGCCATTGTCTGTGATTTGAATTTTTGAGAGGCCTGATTCTTCAACTTCAATAGTAATCTGGGTGCTGCCTGCATCAATAGCATTTTCCACCAGCTCTTTAACTACACTAGCTGGTCGCTCTACGACCTCACCAGCAGCAATCTGATTGGCTAGAACTTCAGGCAATTCGATAATTTTTGGCATAATTAGTTTTTCTCCCTTCTAAAAGGTTGATAGATCACTGGCGCTGACTTGTTACTTATGCTGACTATAAAGCCACAACTCACACACAACTGTTAGCCAAGATAAGGCTGTAGCAATAACAATCATATCTCCATGACGAAGGTTGAACCAAATGAGTCCAGAAAAAATCAATAGATAAATAACTTGAAAAATCCATTGATAGGTTCTAGGAGAGCTTGTCGAATCTAGAAACTGCTTCACAAAGAAATAAAGCAAGAGCAAATTCAGTGTTAGTGCTTTTTCAAAAGGTGTAAAAAAGCTCAAAATCAGGCTAAAAGCAAGAAAAATTCCTGCTATCCATTTCATTATCGATTTCATGTGATTACCTCGTCAGTGCGTTTTCATTAAGTATAGGGGTTTTCTAGAATATTTTCAACCACTTAAACACCATATAGAACCACATAGACAAGTGCTATTGCTGTGGACTAGTAAATAGTGTTTAATGAAGATGTGAAAGGGAGGAGGCCTCCTCAATCAAAAATAAGAAAGTATAGTTATGAAAATAAAAATTTAGACTGACTCGGCATTTCAAGAAGAAACGTTGCAGGTTCAAGCACCTAGACGGACACCAAAGATTCAACAAGTCGTCGAGTTTGTCGAATCTTTGGATGACAACCACCGACTCAAGGGAAAAGAGGATGGCGAGACTTATCTCATCGAGCCTAATGCTATTTCCAGAATTTACATCGAAAATCGTCAAGTTCTAACTGAAACTACTCAAGGAGACTATCACTTAGGCCTACGTCTCTATCAAGTTTTAGAAATATTGCCGTCCTACTTCATCAAAATCTCACAGTCAGAGATTGTCAACCTCAAAGAAATTGAATGCTTCAACATCACCCCTAACGGACTCGTAGAAATTCACCTAAAAACAAGGAAACTACCTACTCATCACGCCGTTACCTCAAAGCAATAAAGGAGAAACTACAATGAAAAAACAACTCTTTAAATCAGGCACAAATGGCATCCTTCTCGGACTTGCCGTATCCATGGTCATGTTTCTTATCTTGGCGCAAAGCTACATGCCTCTAAATACCCACTCAGCGGTTGGACAATGGATAACCTCTCATCAGATTCATGGATCTATCATCTTAGCCTATTGCCTCATCACTTGGTTTGCTATCGGTATCCTCTTTGAAGTCGCTAGCTATATTTTCCGTAAGGCTGAGTGAAGTTTACTTCGTGAAACCCTCACTCACTATGCTTTGACCTGTCTTGGTTTCATTCCACTAGCTACCCTCAGCGGATGGCTCCCTCTACATTTGACTTTCTACTTGGAGCTAGTCATTGAATTCAGCCTTATCTATCTGCTCGTTTGGGCCTTTTCTTATTGGAAAATGAAAAAGGATATTGAACAACTCAATCAAGAATTGAAACACCTATAAAAAACAAGAAGCCTGTCAATCGACAAGCTTCTTTTATAGTTTCTGTTTTAAATCTGCTACAGCCATCATGACTTGCATCGGTGTCATGTTGTAAATGTCCAAATCACGCAACTCTTGAAGAACCGGATTTTCAGTAAAGTCATCAAAGAGAGAGATTTGCTCGTTGACATGCGTTTCAATGGCAGGCTTTTCTTGAGACGATACCTTTTCCTGAGGTTGGATTACAACTGTCTCTCCTTCTAATTGTGTCAATATGGTGTCAGCACGGTTCAATAAATCTGTTGGTAAACCTGCAATTTTAGCTACATGAATACCATACGATTTATCGGCTGGACCATCGACAATTTTGTGGAGGAAAGTCACTTCGCCATCCTTTTCAAGTGTCGCAACATGGACGTTGACAAGGTGTATCAAACTGTTTGACAGCGCAGTCAACTCATGATAATGGGTAGCAAACATGGTCTTAGCCCCAACCTTGTCATGAATAAACTCAATAATAGACTGGGCCAAAGCCATACCATCATAAGTGGCTGTCCCACGCCCCAACTCATCAAAAATAATCAAGGAATTAGGTGTCGCTCGCTTAATGGCCTGATTAGCCTCCATCATCTCAACCATGAAGGTCGACTGACCTGAAATCAGGTCATCTGCGGCACCTATACGTGTATAGATGGCGTCAAAAACAGGTAAATCAACACTATCTGCTGGTACGTAAGCCCCCATTTGAGCCATAACTACTGACAAGGCTAACTGCCGCATATAGGTAGATTTACCACTCATATTTGGTCCTGTGATGAGCTGAATATTGGTCTGACTGTCAAAGGTAATCGTATTTGGAATGTATTCCTGAACGCCCATAACCTTCTCAACCACTGCATGACGGCCCCGATCAATAGCGATACGATGCTCATCATTAAAAACAGGACGAACATAATGATTTGTCTCCGCTGTAACAGCCAAACTCTGAAGCACATCGACTGTTGCAATGGCCTTAGCCAAAGACTGCAAACGGTCGATATAGCGTTCAACCTGCTCACGGACACGCATGAAAATATCATACTCTAGGGTTGACGATTTTTCACGTGCTTCTAGCATTTCACCTTCAATCTTAGCCAACTCAGCAGTTCCAAAACGCTCCGAATTTTTCAGTGTCGCCTTACGGAAGAAATGGTCAGGAACCAAACTAAGGTTAGAGTTGGTCACATGGAAGTAATAACCATCTTTACGGTTATAATCAATTTTTAGTGTTGTAATACCAGACGCTTCGCGTTCTTTTGCTTCGATATCCGCAATCCATGACGTCCCCTCGCTCATCACTTTGCGATACTTGTCCAAGGTCTCATCAAAACCATCACGAATAATACCACCTTCTGTAATTGTTGCTGGAGCATCAGGATCAATAGCCGAACGAATCAAACTCTCTAATTCTGGCAAAGCATCTAACTCTTGTAAAAGACCTGACAAGGTATCGTCATTAAAGGACTCCAAGATTGCCTTAATGACCGGAACCTGAGCTAAGGTATGACCTAGCTGAATTAAATCTTTAGGATTAGCCTTGCCAAAGGAAACACGACTGGCCAGACGCTCAATATCGTAAACACCTTTTAGACTCTCGGTCAAGTCACTACGCTCAAAGAAATTGTCCAAGAAAACTTGGATAATATTCTGACGCTCTATGATGCTGGCTTGATTCACTAAAGGACGATCAATCCAAGTTCGCAAGAGACGCATTCCCATGGCTGTCTTGGTTTTATCCAAGAGCCAGAAAAGAGAACCGTGTTTCTTGCCCGTTCTAGCATTTTCCAGTAAATCCAAGCTTGACTTGGTCGCATAGGACATCTGCAAGTAATCCTTTATCTCATAGTGCTGAGCTTTTTGTAAATGACTGAGCTCACGCATCTGAGTGCGATGAACATACTGGAGAAGTTTACTTGCCACACTGCTTTCCAAATCTGTCAAGCTATTACCAATCAAGTGAACATCATCGTAACCTTCTGTTTCCTTGGAGAGAAGTAGGTTAAGTTGGTTCACTAAAACTTGTTCGTCAGTTTCAAGTAGATCATATCCAACCACTACTTCACGTGCCTTAAGGTTCTGAATTTCACTACAAACTGAACTAAAATCATCCAACTCTGTCGCAAAAAATTCACCCGTTGACACATCCATATAGGAAAGACCAAAACGACTTCCAACCTTGTCAATGGCCACCAAGAAATTGTTGGCACTATCAGGTTTAGAGCTGTCAACCACTGTACCTGGTGTGATAACCTGAACAACCTCACGCTTTACCACACCGACAGCCTGCTTAGGATCCTCCATCTGCTCAGCAATGGCTACCTTGTAGCCCATCTCAACCAAAACATCAATGTATGCTTGAGCTGAATGATAAGGCACACCTGCCATAGGAATGGGATTATCTGCATTCTTATTACGGCTAGTTAGGCTAATTTCCAAAATCTGGGCAGCCTTAACAGCATCATCGTAAAATAATTCGTAAAAATCCCCCATCCGAAACAGCAAAAAAGCATCTGGATAATTTTTCTTGATATCCAAATACTGCTGCATTCCTGGAGATATCTTTTCCTTAGCCATGTCTTAACTCCTCGTTAATCCTTTCTTCGATAGACTTGGTCACATATTGAATCAAGTCACTGGCATCTTGCATCTTTTGACGGTAATCCTGAACAATGGGCAAATTTTCCAACTCATGCTGAATTAAATCTGCCTGCTCACCAGCCTCCTCATAGGCACGTTGTTTCTCGATCTTTTGAAAAAGAACCGCTTCTTGTTGATAGGCCTTCATCTGTCCAGCCAGATCGCTGATCTGAGGAATCTGTCCAATAGATTCCTCAGCCTCTTGAAAAGCAAGAACCGCCTCATGGTGTTTGAGGAGGTCAATTAACTCTTCTTTGGCTTTTTGGAAATCCTGATGAGGAGTGTTCATCAGTGAAACTCACTTTCCAATCTTTCAGCAACCACTGCGTCCTTACAGATTACCAATAGGGTATCTGCGCCAGCAACGGTTCCTAAAATTTCAGGATTTTCATCACTATCAATTATGTTTGCCAAGACATCTGCTTCACCCAATTCTGTATGGAGAACCAGCATAAACTGAGCACGGGAAACTGATTTAACATAGTCCTTAACCGTAGGATCCAAACTTGGAAGCACATGCTCAGACAAACTATAGTAAAGTTTACCTTCCTCATCACGAAGCTTCAACAGGCCAATCTCACGTAAATCACGTGACAAGGTAGCTTGGGTAACCGTGATACCTTCCGCCTCTAGGCGTTGCTTAATTTCCTCTTGTGTCCCAATCTTATCTCTTGAAATCATCTGTTTGATAACAGCTTGACGATCTCTCTTCATTATCTTTCCTCTTTTTATGTATATTCCTTGCATATTATAACAAAATTTTTGTATTTTTTCATGGAATACTTCTTAAAAGATACTTTCTTGTCTCTACCCTATTAACTAAAATAATGGTAAAATAGATTTGAATGACAAGATTTGAAATGGAGTACCTATGAATACTAAAGAACTCATTGCAGCAGAAATTGCTAAAGTTGTTCCTGAGTTGGAACAAGAAAACATTCAAAATCTGCTTGAAATCCCTAAAAATGCTGACATGGGAGACCTCGCCTTTCCTGCCTTCTCATTGGCAAAAGTCTTGCGCAAGGCTCCTCAAATGATTGCAGCAGACATCGCTGAAAAAATTGATGCCTCAAACTTTGAAAAAGTTGAAGCTGTTGGTCCTTATATTAACATCTTCCTCGATAAATCAAAAATTTCAGCGGACGTTCTTGGACAAGTCATCGCTCAAGGTAGCCACTACGCTGACCAAAACATCGGTAACGGACGTAATATTGCCTTTGATATGTCTAGTCCTAACATCGCCAAACCTTTCTCTATCGGTCACTTGCGTTCAACGGTTATCGCTGATGCTCTTGCCAACATCGTAGCTAAACAAGGTTACAAACCAGTCCGCATCAATCACTTGGGCGACTGGGGTAAACAATTTGGTATGCTTATTGTTGCCTATAAGAAATGGGGTAGCGAGGAAGCTGTCAAAGCCAATCCTATCAATGAACTCCTTCAACTTTATGTGCGTATCAATGCCGAAGCTGAAGAAGACCCATCTGTAGACGAAGAAGCTCGTGAATGGTTCCGTAAATTGGAAGCTGGTGATGAGGAAGCAACTGCCCTCTGGCAATGGTTCCGTGACGAAAGCTTAGTGGAATTCAACCGTCTCTACGATGAACTTGGTGTTTCATTTGATAGCTACAATGGTGAAGCTTTCTACAATGATAAGATGGATGAAGTCGTAGACATTTTGACAGAGAAAGGACTTCTCCAAGGATCTCAAGGTGCCCAAGTGGTTAACCTTGAAAAATACGGTATCGAACACCCAGCCCTCATCAAAAAATCAGATGGTGCAACACTCTACATCACACGTGACTTGGCTGCTGCCCTCTACCGTAAACGTACTTATGATTTTGCCAAAGCCATCTATGTAGTTGGTAATGAACAATCTGCCCACTTCAAACAGTTGAAAGCTGTTCTTAAAGAAATGGGCTATAACTGGTCTGACGACATGACTCACGTTGCCTTTGGTCTTGTAACTAAGAACGGTAAGAAATTGTCGACTCGTAAAGGTAACGTTATCTTGCTTGAGCCAACTATCGCTGAGGCTGTTAACCGTGCCCAAGCTCAAATCGAAGCTAAGAATCCAAACTTACCTAACAAGGAAGCTATTGCTCACGCTGTTGGTGTTGGAGCTATCAAGTTCTACGACCTTAAAACAGACCGCATGAATGGTTATGACTTTGATCTTGATGCTATGGTATCTTTCGAAGGGGAAACTGGGCCTTACGTTCAATATGCACACGCTCGTATCCAATCTATCTTGCGCAAGGCTGACTTCACGCCATCTGCAGATGCTACATACAGCTTAAACGACGTTGAAAGCTGGGAAATCATCAAACTCTTACAAGACTTCCCACGTATCATCAACCGTGCATCAGACAACTTTGAACCATCTATCGTTGCTAAATTTGCTATCAGCTTGGCTCAAGCCTTTAACAAATACTATGCGCACACACGTATCTTGGACGAAAGCCCAGAACGTGACAGCCGTTTGGCTCTTTGCTACGCAACAGCAACAGTCCTCAAAGAAGCCCTTCGCCTTCTCGGTGTTGAAGCTCCAGACGAAATGTAATCTATACTTAAAACGCCTAAGGGCGTTTTTTAGTAACCAAAAAAAGAACCCAACACATCATGTTGAGCTCTTTTGGAGATTATGAAAAAGAAAAGTTCGTTGTTCTACAAAAAGTGTAAGCCAACGAGACTTACTGAAAAGTGTTCAGTAAAAGTTATTTAGGGGATTTACAGTATAACCTCCCTACCTTAAAGAAACCTTAAATCGCAGCACAAAAAAACATAAGGGATTTTCACAGCAGTCCAAAGACCACTGAAAAGATACGATTGTACAGGCTTCCCAACCTAATCTTCAAAGGTGACCGCTTGTCCAATAGAATCTTTATATAACTATATCACCTTTTTCTAGAAGGGTTTTCAAGTGTTTTCTTAAAATATCCTAATAAAACATCAAAAAGAAGAAAAAAGCCTAGATTGCTAGACTTTCTTAGGGGAAATTTGTTATGAAAAAATTATGTTCACCTTCTAGCTCACAAAAGCTAGCTGCTTTACTAGGATGGTTATAATATATCTTAATGAACTTAAAGGTTACTTAAAATATTATTCTCTTTCATCACTTTTTAAAACGATAAGCAAAATAAGTAATAGTAAGCACCCATTAGGAATATCCATATCTAAAAACCAAGAAGGAACTTTGATACTTCCTAAATCATTCATAATCCTGATGATATTATAAGCAAGGCTTACTATTAAGAGACTAAGTTCCGGCAAATAGTTAAATCGTCCTTTTAAGAATGATAACTCCTCCTTCCTGACAGTTTTCTTGCGATGACCCTATTGTAAAGTAAAAAAGAGAACAAAAATAGTGACATAGATATCACCATAAAAAAGTAGGGCGGTCCTGCTTTTTCTTATTCATATAAATCAGTCACCCAAACCGATGCGTTCGAAGATTTCATCAACACGTTTAGTATAATAAACTGGGTTGAAGATTTCGTCGATTTCTTCTTGAGTGAGGCGAGAAGTTACCTCTGGATCTGCTTCAAGAAGTGGTTTAAAGTCTACTTGGTTATCCCATGATTGAGCTGTCTTAGGTTGAACAAGGTCGTAAGCTTGTTCACGCGTCATGCCTTTTTCAATCAAGGTAAGCATAGCACGTTGACTGAAGATAAGACCAAATGTGGAGTTCATGTTGCGGATCATGTTTTCTGGGAAGACTGTCAAGTTCTTAACGATGTTTCCAAAACGGTTAAGCATGTAGTCAATCAAGATGGTTGTGTCTGGTGCGATGATACGCTCAGCTGATGAGTGAGAGATATCGCGTTCGTGCCAAAGAGCTACGTTTTCATAAGCTGTTACCATGTGACCACGGATGACACGTGCAAGACCTGTCATGTTTTCAGAACCAATAGGGTTACGTTTGTGAGGCATTGCTGAGGATCCTTTTTGACCTTTTGCAAAGAACTCTTCCACTTCACGTTGTTCAGATTTTTGAAGACCACGAATTTCAGTTGCCATACGCTCGATAGAAGTTGCGATGCTGGCCAGAACTGCAAAGTACTCAGCGTGAAGGTCACGAGGAAGCACCTGTGTAGAGATTTCTTGAGCACGGATACCAAGCTTGTCGCAGACGTACTTTTCAACAAATGGTGGGATGTTGGCAAAGTTACCAACCGCACCAGAAATCTTACCAGCTTCCACACCAGCAGCCGCATGCTCGAAACGCTCGATATTACGCTTCATTTCACTGTACCAAGTCGCTAATTTAAGACCAAAAGTTGTAGGCTCAGCGTGCACACCGTGCGTACGACCCATCATGATCGTAAACTTGTGTTCCTTCGCTTTGTCAGCGATGATATTAAGGAAGTTTTCAAGATCCTTGCGGATAATATCGTTGGCTTGTTTGTAGAGGTAACCATAGGCAGTATCTACCACGTCAGTAGACGTCAAACCATAGTGAACCCACTTACGCTCTTCGCCAAGAGTTTCAGAAACCGCACGTGTGAAAGCAACCACATCGTGACGAGTTTGCTGCTCGATTTCCAAAATACGGTCGATGTCAAAGTCCGCCTTTTCACGAATCAAAGCCACATCTTCCTTAGGGATTTCCCCCAACTCAGCCCATGCTTCGTCAGCCAAGATTTCCACCTCAAGCCAAGCACGGTATTTATTTTCTTCAGTCCAAATGTTCGCCATTTCTGGGCGAGAGTAACGTTCGATCATAATTAAGATATTAAGGGCGTTAAGCGGACACAGTCAAAATAGGAGTTTAGACGAAGAAGCATCAGCTTCTAGGAAAAACTATCTTTTCGACCAAGTCCGTAAGCCCGTATTCAGTTTTAGTGAATACGAGTGCCCTTGTTCCTTTCTTTTTTTGTTTATTTATTCTATCAAAGATTGGACGTTTAGCTCATCTTAATCGAATCCTATGTCCGCTTCTTTTTAGTTTTACGTGCAATATTCTTTTGATGTTTCACATCAATTAACAACCGACAGTCGGTTTATTCAAATTCCTCTTTTCCAATCCACACTGACGGATAGTGATTTAGTGTATTCAAATCCGTATCCATCGGCAAATCATAGATAGCTAAATAGTTTTCAGGATATTGAGCAATCAACTCTTCATACTTAGCTCTCACTTTTTCGTGATTGCCACTAGCATACAAGACTTAAACGACTGCTACTGTCTTATCTTTTTCAACAAATGCATTAACGATGAGTTGAATCATAAAACCTCCTAAAGTGAAATTCCCTTCATATTTGCTTCCAGAATGGGAATCTTCACACCTAACTCCTGACCGGTTTGATAAACACTTTGACAACAATAGAAGATGTCCTGTTTATCATTGTGTAAGGTCATAATTTTTCGGGTCAGCTCATTTTTTGCAAACATGATTTTCATGGCTTTCCCAGCAATCCATGCGGGAATTTTGTACGGCAAGAGCTCAGCTTTGTAAAGCTTCAAATTTACGCCACGCGCTTCTACGACTTTCAAAGCTTCTCGAATGGTCTTGATGACTAATGATAATTCCGAAGAACTACTCATCAAGTTCAGAGCCAGCTGTTCTGGATTTTCCAGATTCCCCGAACGTGCAGCTGTCGAAGTGACACCTGCGTTAATCGCCATGTGAATCCAAATCCACTCGACCATATCATGAGGCACTTCCCACTTTAAATCTGCAGAAGTCAGTAAAGCCGTCAAATCAGTATAGTTAGAAATGTGTGCTTTTTGCTCACCTTCTAGCATTAAATGGTCGAACAAGACCCCATCCAAATGGTCATCCTGCATCTGGCCTCCAGCAGTTGGAAAAGCTAGAATATAAACATAGTCTCCTGCCCACTCCTCTACCTCTTTTCGAGTATCCCAGAAATTACAGAAGAAAACAAGGGTGCCTTTGACATTATTTTTTCGCAAGATTTCCACAGCTTCTTTGACAAAGCCATGACTCACACTCAGAAAAATAAAATCGTATTCTGAATGAGCTTTCGCCACATGTACCTCATAGGTGTCATGTTTGTTTTCACCCTTGGAATGATAGTGACCATCTAGCAGGTCAACCGAGAGAGATTTTTGAGCATTGTTTCGCTTACTCTCTCAATACATGTTCTACTTGGTGGCCAGCTTTTTGAAAGGCGTAGCATAAGTCATTCCAATGACTTCGAGTCCTAGAATTGCTATTTTTACCTAAAAATCAATTCCTTTCCCAAACTCAACCACATTATCTGGCTCATTACTAAACAAAGTCACATGACCCATCTTTCGGTTGTGCTTCGCTTCTAGTTTACCATACATGTGGAGGTGGGCGCTTGGATTTTCTGTGACATAACGCTCAGCTGCTTCGACGTGTTGGCCGAGGACGTTGAGCATAACAGCAGGTTCATGGAGGTTGATTGCTGGAAGTGGTGCTCCGAGAACGCCCAAGATATGTGTGTCAAATTGTGAAAAGTCGCAGGCTTCGATTGAGTAGTGCCCTGAATTGTGTGGGCGTGGCGCAATTTCGTTGACAATGATGTCATCAGCTGTCGCAAACATTTCTACACAAAGGGTACCAGAGAGGTTAAGTTGCTCAGCAATCTTCACAGCAATAGCTTTAGCTCTGTCTGCTAGTCTATCAGAAATACGAGCTGGAACGATAGTCTTAGAGAGGATGTTGTTGCGGTGGATATTTTCCTGAACTGGGAAAACCGTCACATCCTTGCCGTTACCTGACACGATAACCGAAATTTCAAGGTCGAAGTTGACGAACTCTTCCAAGACACACTCAGCTGAGTTAGCAAGTGCATTTGCCTCTTCCAAATCTTCGGCTGATGTAATGACTTTTTGACCGTGGCCATCGTAACCACCTGTCGCAGTCTTGAGGACGTAATTTTTAGAAAGATCAATATCTTCCAAATCAAGGCTAGAGGTCACGACCTTGTAAGGTGCCACCGTTACTTGAGCCTTGTTTGAAAGGAAGTCCTTCTCAAAGATACGGTTTTGTGAAATGCGAAGCAGTTCTGTTCCTTGTGGAAGTTGTCCATCCTTGATGACAGCGTCAAGACCGTCAGCGTCGACATTCTCAAATTCATAAGTGAGAACATCACAGCAGTCCGCCAACTGACGAAGAGCATCTACGTCATCGTAGGGTGCCGCGATAACCTCAGACACACGAGAAGATGGACAATCTGATGCAGGATCAAGGGTGATAACCTTGTGGCCCATATAGATAGCAGAAATGGCCATCATCTGACCAAGCTGGCCACCACCGATGATACCAATGGTTTTAGTTGAGCTCATTTGTAGACTCCTCTGCGATTTTTCCTTGTTCTTCAGCAAAGTTAGCAAGTGCCTCTGCAATAGCCTTGTCTTCTACCGAGAGAAGACGAAGGGCAAAGAGGGCTGCGTTGGTCGCACCTGCTTCACCGATCGCCATAGTTGCGACTGGTACTCCACCTGGCATCTGAACGATGGAATAAAGTGAATCCACACCGCTAAGAGCACGAGATTTGACAGGCACGCCAATGACTGGAAGGGTAGTTTTAGCTGCTACCATCCCTGGCAAGTGAGCTGCGCCACCCGCACCAGCGATGATAACCTTGATGCCACGGCTACGAGCTTCTTCGGCATGCTTGAACATGAGGTCCGGTGTACGGTGTGCAGAAACAACTTTCTTTTCGTAAACGACACCGAAGTTATTGAGGACTTCAGCGGCTTTTTGCATGGTTGCCCAGTCGGATTTTGAGCCCATGATGATGGAAATTACTGGTTTCATATTAAGATACAAAGGGACGATTCGCTTGCGAAAACTCCCGTAGAAAAATAGGGAAACTAACGACGACGTTACGTCTAGGCAGTTTTATCTTTTTTCCTAGGGATTTAGTCCCGTGTTCGGTTAGGAAAACTAACTGAACATTCCCTTTCTTATATTATTTCTTTTTTGATAATGGTCTTAGGTGGTGGGGACGGAAGCAAACCTTCGGTTTCATCCCTAAACTTTTAGCCTAGGGTCTAAAAGTTCCCTCGACCAGAACAGGATCTGTTCTGGTCTTTTCACCACGGTAACCATTATCTTAGTTTGGCTCGCTTTCGCTCGCCTTTTACAACCTACGGTCACTTATTATTTGTTAGCCTTGCTACCGATATCTGTACGGTAGAACAAGCCTTCTGTGTTTTGGTTGTTGAGTTCGCTGTAGATGATATTTTGACCATCTTTGACGGTGTCTGCTGTTGTGACCAGCATGTAGACACGTCCGCCGTTTGAAAGGAGGTCTTGGCTATTTTCAGCGAATTTAGCACCTGCATAGTAAGTGATGATGTCGCCCTCTGTCTTGGCTGGAAGCTTGACGCCTTTCTCATAAGCGAGTGGGTAACCGTTTGATGCTACAACCACACCAAGTGTCACACCCTTGTCGGTCCAAGTGATTGCTGGCTTTTTGCCATCCAAAATGTCAGTGATATTTTGCGCAAAATCAGATGTCAAACGAGGCAAGATGATTTGCGTTTCAGGATCACCAAAGCGAGAGTTGAACTCGATGACTTTAGGGCCGTCAGCTGTCAAGATAAGACCAGCGTAAAGGACACCAGTGTAGGGACGACCTTCTTTGATCATGCCTTCAAGAACCGGCTTGACAATAGTGTCAACCGCTGTGTCAACCACGCTCTGTGGCAAGTGAGGAACTGGCGCATAGGCACCCATCCCACCAGTGTTAGGTCCCTTGTCACCATCATAAGCACGTTTGTGGTCTTGGGCCGTTGGCATAATGTAGAACTTGTCCCCATTGACAAAGGCAAAGAGAGAGAACTCTTCCCCGTCCAGGAATTCCTCGATGACCACACGCGCACCTGAGTCACCGAATTTATTGTCCAAAAGCATCTCGTGAGTGGCTTCTACTGCTTGCTCAACTGTTTCAGCAACGACGACACCTTTACCTAGAGCCAAACCGTCTGCCTTGACGACGATTGGAGCGCCTTTTTCCTCAATATAGGCTTTAGCTTCCTCGAAATCTGAAAATGTTCCATAGGCTGCTGTTGGAACATCATATTTGACCATGATTTCCTTAGCAAAATCCTTAGACCACTCAAGTTCAGCCGCAGCCTTGGTCGGACCAAAGGCTTTGAGTCCTGCCGCATTGAAATCATCCACGATACCAGCCGCAAGGGCATCGTCTGGACCGATAAAGGTCCAAGCAATATCGTTCGCTTTTGCGAAGTCAATAAGCTTAGAATGTTCGGAAATTCCGATGTTGATCAAATCAAGACCGTCCAATGTCATCCCGTCATTACCAGGAGCCACGAAAACCTGCTCAACGTCCTTAGACTCCAATAATTTCTTGGCAATCGCATGTTCACGACCGCCAGAACCAACAACCAAAAGTTTCATTTGAAAGATACCTCAATATCAAATAATACTAGGGGCAAATGCCCGTTAACGACCATCATTCGGAAAAATTAGTTATTTTCACGAATTATATGTAACCATTATAACATATTTGTTCGGAGATATGGGTGTGTAGCCAAATTTGAACATAAAAAAAGGCGACCACTTGGACCGCCTCTTAGGAGATTATGAAAATGAAAAAAGTTATTTAGGATTAATGATAGTATAGTCTAAATAGCTTAAGAGAGACTTAAATTCAAAAATCATCTTCATTTTCCTGAAAAACTGCGAATAGGTAGGTGGAGGTTGAAATGAAGAAAAAATTACTAAATTATCTCATACTGCTAGCTTGTCTAGCGACTGTTTCGGTTTCGTGCAGCGGCTCTGCTCAGGCAGCTGTCCTCGGAGATGACTACCCTTTTTCTTGGAAATATGGTGGCTTCGGCGTGGACCCTTGGACTATGTACTGGCGTCAGTGTACTTCCTTTGCGGCCTACCGCCTTAGCAACACCAATGGATTCACCTTACCTATAGGTTATGGAAATGCCATCACTTGGGGTAATATCGCACGTGCGAATGGCTACCGTGTTGACATGAATCCTGCCGTAGGGAGCATCGCCTGGTTCTCAGCTGGTGTTAATGGAGCTGGTCACATGGGGCATGTCGCTTGGGTTGCAGAAGTACATGGTGATCAGGTAACTATTGAAGAATACAACTACGATGCGGGTCAGGGGCCTGAGAAATATCACAAACGTAGCTTCCATAAGAGTCAAGTGTCTGGATATATCCATTTTAAAGACCTCGAATCAGGAACTCAAAATAGAAATCCTACTAATTCTTCTATAAAAGTTGGCGATTCAGTCCGATTCACAGGTACCTTCCGTGTCACCTCTGTGTCAGGAAATACCATCACCAGCCAAGATTTAGCTGGAGGTACACCAACCAAACACAATATCGTTGACCCTAGCCCCGTTCTTGAAGTTGATGCACAAGGTAATCCAACATCAGACCAGTACCTCAATCCTGGTGAGACCTTTACTATTCCAGGTAACTTCAAAGTTCTTGCCATTGACCCACCTAGCGATGGCATCCTCGTCCAAATCGGAAATCTCAAGACTTGGGTAACCCAATCTGTCCTTGAAAAGATTTAAATTTATTGAACAATAGTGAGAACGGTTGTTTTTTAATACACTGAAAGAAAAAAACCAGCGGATGCTGAGCTCTTGTACTGACCCCAAAAAATTAGACAAATAATTTATCCAAAGGATTTAGTTCTGTACTGCACAGGACTAAGTCCTTTTAATTTTACTTTAATGCGTTTGTTGTTGTAATAATCAATATAGTCTACAATAGTTTGTTCCAATTGCTCAAGTGAGTGAAACGTCTTCTCGTAACCATAAAATATCTCAGACTTAAGAATGCCAAAGAAGGACTCCATCATACCATTATCTGGACTATTTTTCCCCTTACGTGACATGGACGGTTGGGTCCCTTTATCCTCTAAAAATTGATGATAATACTGATGTTGGTATTGTCAACCTTGGTCACTAAGGTCATCTGCTTTCTTGCCAACTTCTCCTTGGTATGAAGAATACTTGCGTTTACGACGAATTTGGGAACTTAAACCAAGGAGCTTCATCAGACGTTGGACCTTCTTCTGGTTCACTACAAAACCACGATTCCTCAATTCAAGAGTTATTCGACGATATCCGTAATTTCCCTTATGTTCATCATAAATGGCTTGTATTTCCACTTTGATAGATTGATTTTTATCTACTTGATTCAGTTTCTTTAAGTGGTAATAATAGGTTGAACGAGCAAGTTTGATAATGTTTAGAAGGATATCTAAAGGAAACTCTGTTACTAATCCTTGAACAATTTCTGTTTTTCTTCTTGCTCCCTTTCGTCCCTCAATCGGAGTTCTCTCAACTTTTTTAGAATAGCATTCTCCACTCTCAGGTACTCATTTTCTGCTTGAAGACGTTCTAACTCTGTCATCTCTTCAGGTTTCTTCTTTGGCTTACTCCCCATTTTAGGTACTCTCCCTCTTCTTTTCTCAAGAAAAGTATACCCATTTTTCTTGTATTGTGCTATCTAATTGTTAAGCAACCCTTAATTTGAGAGGCCATAGTCCAGGCAAACACTTTGTTGAGAACAACCTTCAAGTAGAATTTTATCAATCATTTCTTGTTTTAATTTAGGAGAATAATAACGATTCTTTCCCTGCTTTCTCAGTTCATATATTTGAACTTTATCTTCATAAGTTAATTTCATAATAAAAATACCCCAAAAGTTAGATTTTTTCTGTCTAACTTTTGGGGTGCAGTTCATTTCGGCTCTTTTTATTTATAATTTTTATAACTTGCCCAAGCCACATCTATAGATAAGGTCTCAGCATCTGTGTATGATCCTCTATAACTATTCCAAACTAGACCGCTACTCGAACCTGTTGCCTGGGTAACTGGGGCTTGGTCGTAGATAGTAAGCCCATAGTATTCAATAATACTATTTAACTTAGAAGCATAAAGACTATCTGTAGCATAGGTTCCTGTGAGTGTCTGAGTAGCATCCGCATAGCTGCTTGTATTTGATTTCCAAGTACCTGAATAAGTGGATGACGTCATTAAAGCAGCATAATCTGCTAGGGAATCACTCAGACTTCCATATGAACGGAAGGGCTCGTCAATCTCGTAAGTATTTCCTGTACCGTCATCTTCCCAAGTACGCATCGTAACAGAGTTCCCATTATAAGAACCCTTAATACCAAAGAAGTTGTAATAAGGAGCTTGACTCAAGCCTGACTGACCTGAATTTGATTCCAAAATAGCTTGAGCAATTAAAACAGAGGCATAGATATTGTAGTCCTGACCAATCTGTCTCGCAGTCTCTCCGATACTATCAATAAAAGCCGTCGTAGTTTGATTGTAGGAAGCTTCAGCTTTAGCAGTAACACTGTTATCATTTTTTCTATCTGTTGTAAATGCCAACACCAAAAAAAGTGAACAAAAAAAAGCCCCCACTATAAAAACAAAATACTTCTTTAAAAGACGACACATACAACCCTTCCTTCATAAAAAATTAATCATAATGTTTTAATACTACTCTATCAAAAAAACTAACATCCCGCAATCTTCTTAGCTAGTTTTTGCTGAGAATTAAGGCATAAGTCACCTTTACATCGTATTTATAATAAGCTATAATATAGCTAACTTTTTAGGAGATGACTTAATGAAAATAAAAGAATTATTACCTGGAATAAGTATTTCAATACTTATATCACTTATAGCTTGGTATCTTGGAAACTTATTTCCTATTATTGGTGGGCCCGTCATTGGACTTTTTATCGGACTCTTATTAGCTAGTCTACTTATAAATCAAGAAAGATTTATAATAGGGATGCAATTCACATCGAAAAAAGTATTGCAATACGCAGTTGTTCTTCTGGGATTTGGATTGAATCTTTCTCAAGTCTTCAACGTTGGTTTAACATCTCTACCCATTATTTTAACTACTATTGCTACGGCACTGATTACTGCTTATGTCATCCACAAGCTATTTAAATTAGATAGTGAAATCGTAACTTTAGTAGGAGTAGGATCATCTATCTGCGGTGGTTCTGCTATTGCAGCCACTGCGCCTGTTATCAAGGCCAAAGATGAGTCCATTGCAACTGCAATCTCTGTTATTTTCTTTTTCAACATTTTGGCAGCTCTACTTTTTCCTCACTTAGGCTCTTGGTTAGGCCTCAGTAATCAGGGCTTTGCTATATTTGCTGGAACAGCTGTTAATGATACATCCTCTGTAACTGCTACCGCTAGTTCATGGGATAGCTTACATGGAACATCCATCCTAGAGCAGGCAACGATTGTCAAACTAACAAGGACACTTGCTATTATTCCTATTACTCTAGGACTCTCTATTTGGCAGTCAAAAAAAGATAATACAAAGGAAAGGTTTTCTCTGACCAAAGCAATTCCAAACTTTATCCTTTGGTTCCTGTTGGCTTCACTCATTACAACCGTAGCAATGTCTATGGGGGTCCCAGCAGCTATCTTTGCTCCTTTAAAAGACCTTTCAAAATTCATGATTATCATGGCCATGACAGCTATCGGTTACCAAACAAATCTCAAAAAACTAATTACTAAGGGAGGTTCTGCTCTATTAGTGGGAGGGCTTTGTTGGCTATTAATTAGTATCGTTTCACTCCTCATGCAAAAACTATTAGGATTTTGGTAAAATAAATAGAAAACTCACAAACTTACTTAGTTTGTGAGTTTTTTTATTGTGTAGTTATTTTTTATATTCAAAGATATAGGTTTGAATAACCTTATCTCCCTCATTTGTCACTCTCAAGTCAACATCATAGTTATTAATTTCACCACTTATGTCTTGAACCTTATAAACACCATCCTTCTTTACTGAGGAAGGAGATACTTGACCAGAATAATGGTTTACTTCAAGAACTGAAGTGCTCTCTGGAGATAAGGAAATGAAACCATTTAAAGAATAAAAACCATAAAAAATAAAATCTAGAAGGCTCAGTGAAGCAAGGCTCCCAAGATAATACTTAAAAAAAGCCCCCGATTTCAACCCCTGTTTACTTACTTAGTTATTATCTTCCTTTAACTTAACATTATTTTTATTAGAATATCTTTAAATTTTATTTTACACATATTGGGGAATTTTGTCAAATTATTTGATATTTAAAACATAAACTAAATTTCTTGACATATCAAAAGCCGTTAGCAATCTAACGGCAATTTTTTATATCTGAGATAACGTATTCAAGACGGTTATAAAGACCAAGCAATAAGTCATAACTTCGATTTTCATTTTCTTTCAAAACAGAATAGACTGTTGTACCGTAACTAAATTCAAAGAAGTCATCTAATTCTTTAAGCCAGTCATCAATAACCCCTAAATTTTGATCGATAATAGCAAATAAACTTGGTTGATACCAGATTGTACCTTCGATATAAAGGTTTTTGTCAGATAATTTAGATAGTGATACTTTTAAGTCAGCAAGCTCACGTTTAGCAAGATTGGGATCAATCTTGAGATCGAAAAGCAAGCGTGCATCATGATTAAGAATATTGAGTTCTGCTTGAAGCAGTTGAATATAGTGTATCGCTACTAAATACTGGTTCATAGGTCTCTCCTGGTCTTATGAAAATCGTAATATTATTGTACCACTAAAGAATGAAAAAAGTAGTAATTATTTAATATTTTACGTGATTTTTTTAGAAATATTTTTATATTGAAAGTTTTATTTTAAAATAATTACACTATCTGTTTTTCTAATACTATAAAAAATAATAATTTTCAAAAAATAAAAAAACACTCAAATGAGTGATTTAATACTCTTAGTGACTGACCATTTCTTGTGCAATTTCAAAGCCGCTAAGTTTTCCAGGGTAGTAAGTTGGCCAGTTGTCCATTTCTTTTAGAATTTCTTCTTGGCTACTATTACCAAAGAAAATGTGAAAATGTGCTGATCTTGTTGGATCTATTTGATGATCAGAGAATTGGACATACTGGTAAGGATTATCTGCCGCTTGACTGTCAGTTGCCGTAAAGAGATAACGAACACCCTTTTTACCAGAAGAATAGGTCAAAATCTTATAACCATCATAACGATAAGTGTGTGTCACACTGCTTCCATCAGTCTTAGTGAAAGTCATGGTCATCTTTTTCCCATCAATGACAATTTTAGAAACATCTGTTTGATAACCCTTAGTATAGTATTCTTTGTACTCTTGTGCTGTTTTATCCTTATTCAGCAGAGATTTGTATTCAAATACTTGATCTAATGTTCCATCTTGAAGGAAGGGATAAACCGATTGCCACTCACCTGACCAATCTGACAGTTCTCTGTCTTTAACATCTTTGTCATCAAAGTAACCATTTTGAACAGTTTTCTTGTCATTGCTTCCATCTTCAGGTTGAATATCTTTACCTTCAATATCTGTTGTCAAACGAAGACTTTTTAGATTTTCAGTCATAACACTGACATAATCTTCACCTTTTTTCAATTGATCCGTAGTTAGGGATTCAATAGGGTTTAAAACTGCTGTCTTAACTCCTACTTCATTGGCTAAGGTTTTAGCAATACTACTAGAAGCATTCTCTTCAAAGTAGATATACTTAATATCATATTCCGAAACATACTTAGAAAGGCTAGCGATACGTTTTGCAGATGGATCAGATTCAGCTGAAACACCTGAAATTGGTACTTGTGTTAAACCATAATCTAAGGCAAGGTAGGCAAAGGCTGAGTGCTGTGTAACAAAACTCTTCTGTTTTGCCTGACTAAACGCTTCTGTATATTCCTTATCCAAAGCTTGTAATTTTTTTAGATATTTTTCTGCGTTGGTCGTAAATACCGCTTTTTTATCTGGATGTTGAGCAATCAAACCATCTCTAATAGTTTTCACTAATTTTTGAGAACGTTTTGGTGAGAGCCAAACATGGGGATCGTACTCATGGTAATGTTCTTCACCACCATGATCGTGATCTTCTTCCTCTGTACCAGGCAAAAGAATCATTCCTTTACTTGCCTTAATGACTTTGGTATGTTTGGTGTTAATGTTTTTTTCAACCTTTGGAACCCATGTTTCCATATTCTCATTCAGGTAGACAAAAGTGTCAGCCTTCTCAATATCAGCAACATTCTTAGTAGAAGGCTGAAAATCATGGACCTCACTACCTGCAGGGATAAGATAAGACACCTCCCCCTCATCTCCAACAACCTGTTTGGTGAATTCATAAACAGGGTAGAAGCTCGTTACAACCTTCAAATCACCATTTCCCTTTGAATCGTGTTGACTAGTCGTATAATAAATACCTACACCAGCTGCTAGAACAACAGCTGCTAATCCTGCTAGGCCAAAAATGCGTTTCTTTTTCATGATATTCCTTTCAAAATACTTAACCAGTTAATAGTTTGCTGGTTAAGTATATCACACTAATTTTATTTTGCAAGTCCCTAAATAAAAAAATGAAATATTTCGAAGAGAAAAAATGATTCGATATACTGGAAGTATCATTTTGAAAGTAGGTTACACATGTTTCGAAAACTAACCCTATACATTTTTCTATTTTGTCAGCCATCGGCCTTGACCTATGATACACAATCATATACTTCTGTCGCTTTGTCTGGCTCGGCTTATGGAATTATTGGGCTATCAACTCTTATTGCTCTCTGCTATATCATTCCAGCAATATTTCTGATTCAGTTCTTAGGCAGGAAATGTCAGGTGAAACCACTTGTTCTCGTATTTGCTCTAATTGGCGGATTCTTTATTACAGGTTGGTTAGCAGGTTATGCTAATACTTTTTTCCATGAATGGGTGACTGCCCGTCTTTCTTCAAAGAATTTCTTCTACCGATTTGAGGATGCTATAATGACACCACTGGTTGAGGAACCTCTCAAACTAGCAGCATTTATCTTTGCTGTCTATGTGGTTCCAACAAAAAGTTACAAAGGGCTCTTACTCGTTGCTATTACAGCAGGTCAGGGCTTCCAGATTAGTGAAGACTTCTCCTATATTCTTTCAGATTTGCCTGATGGTTTTTCTTATACAATCTCAGGAATTCTTGGTCGAACTATTGGTGCTGTATCGTCTCACTGGCTTTACACATCCTTCCTCGCTATGGGGCTAGTCCTGATATGGCGTTCACGTCAAAAACTCATTAGTTCTAAATACAGTCTTATTGATATTTTATGCTTGTGGTGCTTTTGCAGCACACTTGCTTGAAATTTACCTCTTCGAAATTTAGAAAGCGATTTGCCATGGGCATCAGGTCTTCTTATTTCACTCAATTTTTTCTTCCTCATTACACTTTATCAGATCCTCTCGAAACTGGATGAAGAAAACAAGTAATGTTAAACTACGAAAAAAAACTTTCCAATTTTATGGAAAGGCTTTTTTGATGACTTTAATCACTCATAGAAAAACGATTGGTCATCAGATTACTAGCATCATCTAAGACTTTTACCAATAGTTTATCTGTTCAAGTATTCATAGATATCTGAAATGGTGTCCCCTCCTGTAGAGAGATCAAACTCAGGGGGCAGAGAGTAACTCAATCATCGAGATCATAACACTTGCTCGAGCTTGCGCATTACTTCCTAAATCAGAATTATCAAAACGCATCCCATCAAAGATGCCTTCAAAATCATCTTTAGCTTCAAACGCAATTTGCTGATTAAAATGGCCAAATGTATCTGAAATCATTGGAATGTTAAATCGTTCTTCATGAATGGTAGCTTCCCAATCTTTAAAAAATTCCTTAGGCTGGATGGCATAACCGAGCTTTTGTTTCATATAGTCTAAGGCTCTTACAGGATCTTGACCATAAACATTTTCCCAAGTGTCTCCTCGTAAAACTTCTCCCAACCATTGTGTGGCCTTTTCTGATAAATATTTATAAAATAGTAAGCCAAAAATGTAGTCTTTATAGGCGGTTAAACCAATCTGTCCTCGGGTTTTATTTAAGAGGGCCCACATTTTATTTTTTGTTCATTTGATAATGCCATTTTATTCGCTTCTTATTTCTTGCGAGTATTTTTAATTTTTTATAGTGAATTGAAGAAGCTCATTAATGCAGTCTCAAATTCTGAGGCTCCAAAAAAGCTTAAATTTTTCTCTGCTTCAATTTCTGAAAATTTATTTTTAGGAACCCCAATGTGATATAAGAATTCTTCGCATATTTCACGATCAGTACAGTCAGTAATTTTTTTAGGAATATAATTTCCGTTACTGTAATACATAAATGGACCTCCTTTGTATAAACACTAAATAAACGTCCTTTCGTTTTTGTGTCTTCCTAGACAGATTATAACACACAATTTTCTGTCCACTTTTATAGTATAGCTCTAATAACAAATACATTGATATTTCAAACAGTATAACAAACTGAATAGTTCCATGGCAATTATTTGGTTACGACTATAAAAATCAAGACTTGGCTAGGATAATTGATCTTTCAAAAGAACTGTTTATTTCTAAAGTGGGAATGGGAGACATACTCATACTTGATTCTTTCAATAAATATTTAGAAACACTTCCAAGGGATAGAAACTATCCTTCAACACCATTTGACAAACTTCCAAAAAATAGCCTCAGTTGAAGCAACTGTGACTAAAAACCAAAAATTTATCACTCTTTCTACTATAGTAAAGGATTGTTTAGGCTATCTTCCAAATTGTACAGCATAACAAATTCCATTGGTTGCCAAGAAAACTGTCCCTCGCAGTAGTGCTCCAAAGGTTTTTTAAATCATTTTGTGAATTTCGTTAATGAAAAACTCTAAAATTTTACTGACAGAAAACTAGTCAGTAAATTAACTCACAAAAAAAGCCGTCAGTTTACTGACAGCTTTTTTATTATCCTTTAGATTTTACAATTGCAAGTAAAATTGCACCTGTTACGAACAGAACACTTCCAATTCCAACATAAACCAATTCTTTTTTGGTTTTCTTTTCACCAAGGAAGAGAATTCCTCCAATAGTTGAAATGATAACACCTAATTGTGCGAATGAAAAGGCAATTGCGTTACCAGCAGCGCTTGCAGCCATAAGCATAAAGATATTACCTACACCAAACATTACTCCATCAATTATATTTCGATAAACATATTTTTCCATTTTAATTTTGAAACGACCCATCACAAGTGCTCCAAAGATCATTCCAACTGACATTGGCAAGATAATTGTCAGTGTATCAAAATGAACATTGAACCAAAGTACTGCTAAGTTATTAAAAAGAATAACATAGAGAACATATCCCAAAGTTGAGTAAGTTAAAGCAATCAATCCTTTAGTATAATTACGTCCTTCTTTAACAACTGCATTTTCTGGGTCACGTTTAGCTGAGAAATAGAACCCAACTACCAAAAGAGCCATCGCAATAAATCCGATAATAAATTGAATTTGTTTTGTCCATTCGTGGAAAGCAAAAACCCCAAGCAATACACCAAATACTAATTGACTTCCTGCTGAAAGTGGACTCGCTACTGAAACACCCATGTATTTCATTGAATTAAACTGACCAAATTGTCCAATTACCCAAAACAATCCACCAATAAATCCAATTAAGAAAATTTGCCATGTCAACGTTGGCATGCGGAATAAGGAAACAATAAGTGCAACAACAAAAGCGCCCAAAGTCATTCCCAGTGTTTGTTGATTAGGATCACCACCAAGTATATTAGCTACCAATCCGACAGCACCCCAAGCAAAAATTGGAACAAGCGCGAAAAGAACTCCTTGCATGTTTATATTTACCTCTTTAAAATAATTTTTTACCTAAAAAATTAAGCATAGCTCTATATTACTCTTATTTCGGGAAAAAACAAGAGATAAAAAAATACACAAGAACCATAACTGTGGTTCTACGTCAACTGGTGTTGAATAATAAATTTATCATTTGAGGCGGTTCTCCATTTGGGGAGCCGTCTTTGTCATGTTATGGCGTGATTTGGTAGATTCGTTCGAAGAAGTTCAGCTGATTCTTGAAGCCAAAACAGGATCGTTTGAATGACTTGATGAGGCGGTTAATCCCTTCGATTGGACCGTTGGAATAAGGGATGGTGACAGCGGCGAGAACAGCGACTTTGTGTCGCTTAAGCGTCGCGATCGTCATGTCCATTGCCGTACCGTTTGGCTCGTAAGTAGCTAACAGGTTTGCCAGTTACGCGGGATGTTTATTCACCATCTAAGCATCATGAAGCGCTAAGTAGGTCTCGTAGGTTTGTTTGAGCTTGGGCTCAGTATCAAGTGCGATATCGATGACCCTCGATTTCGTGAATATGGCATTGCGCCAAAAACTAAAGCGGAAGATTCTTTCTTGTCGCATTGTTTGTACCATACCAAAGAGAGTGGCCGCGTGGCCATTACCCTCCCACACGGGGTCTTGTTTAGAGGTGCTGCGGAAGGACGGATTCGAAAAGCTTTGATTGATAAACATCAAATTGAATCGGTAATTGGTTTTCCAGATAAACTCTTTTTGAACACAGGTATTCCCGTTTGTGTCTTAATTCTTAAAAAGAATCGAGCAAACTCTGATATTCTTTTTGTGGACGCAAGTCAAGGCTTTGAAAAGATGAAGAATCAAAAGCAATTACGCTCAGAAGATATTTACAAGATCACTGAAACAGTCATTCATCGCAAGGCGGTTGATAAATATAGCCACTTAGCAACGCTTGAGGAAGTCATTGAGAATGATTACAACTTAAATATTCCGCGTTATGTGGATACCTTTGAAGAGGAAGAACCGATTGACTTATCGGATATTCAAGGTCAAATAGATGAAGTAGACGCAGAGATTGCGAAAGCTAATCAAACCTTAGCAAACCACTTTAAGGAACTGGGAGTGCTAAAATGAAGGAAAGATTAAAGGCTCCAGAATTAAGATTTGATGGTTTTACGGATGATTGGGAACAGCGTAAGTTTGCTGATTTTATTGATGTTAAGTCTGGAAAAGACTACAAACATCTGAATGCGGGATCAATACCTGTCTATGGAACTGGTGGATATATGCTAAGTGTAGATAGAGCGCTATCAGATATAGATGCCATTGGGTTCGGAAGGAAAGGGACAATTGATAAGCCTTATTTATTAAAAGCGCCTTTTTGGACTGTCGATACCTTGTTTTATGCTGTTCCTAAACAAAATATTGACCTTCAATTTTCACTATCTATTTTTTAAAAAATAAATTGGAAAAAATTTGATGAATCTACTGGTGTACCTAGTTTATCGAAAACTGTAATTAATAGTGTGGGTGCTTTTGTTCCCAGTTATGAAGAACAACAAAAAATAGGTTCATTCTTCAAACAGTTAGATGATACTATCGCTCTCCATCAACGTAAGTTAGATTTGTTGAAAGAACAGAAAAAAGGCTTTTTACAAAAGATGTTTGTTTAGGGTCTATAATTATATAATAACCCCTATATAACGCTATCAAAATAGCCCCCGTTATCTATTGGACAGGTAATGGGGGTTGTTTTTATGTTTTTTTGATATAATAGAACCAAAAATGGAGGGATTATTAGGGATGGTAGGCATGCTTTTACTAGCAATCATGTTCATTTTTATCCCTGTTTGTTTTCTTATCGTAAATTGAGAGCAATTAAAAAGTTGTTTTCAAAAAAATAACAGATGAAACCCTTGCTTGTCATTTTAATATTTAAATGGCGCATAGTTTGCTTCATAACTAGCGTTCAAAAAAACTAAAAATGTATCATAAAAAGAAGGCACGCTTATAAACATGCCTTCTTTTATTTGTTGTGTTATTTAACTTTCATCAATCGTAATCCGTTTAATGTTACTAAAAGCGTTGCTCCCATATCTGCTACAATAGCAATCCATAGTGTTAGCCAACCTGGTATGACTAGTAGTAGAGCTAATAGTTTTATACCTAATGAGAAGGTGATATTTTGCTTAATTACTTTTAGAGTTTGGCGGCTAAGTCTAACAATGAATGGTAATTTTTGTAAATCGTCGCCCATTAGAGCAACATCAGCAGTTTCGAGAGCCGTATCTGTTCCTGCACCGCCCATTGCAATACCAACCGTCGATGCAGCTAATGCTGGTGCATCATTAATGCCGTCGCCCACCATTGCTACTTTATTATAAGTTGTCCGCAACGCTTTAATCGAATCTAATTTTTCTTGAGGCATTAGATCTCCTTTTATTTCAGTCACACCTAATTGCTTACCAATAGATTCAGCGGTTTTAGTATTATCACCAGTAAGCATAATAGTGTGTTCAATTGACAACTTGTGGAGTTCAGAAATAACGGCAGCACTTGAATCTCTTACTTCATCCGCGACAGCAATTACTCCTAAAATTTGTTCGTCAGTACCGAAATACATGGCGGTTTTCCCTTGTTCTTGAAATTGTCTGTATTGTACTTTGACCGCTGTTTCTTCGATTACTGATGCAGAAAACAGTTTAGGGCTTCCAATATAGTAACGTATATTTTGATGTATACCTGTAAGTCCTTTACCTGTGATAGATTGGAAATCCTCGATTTGTATTGACTTGTAATCCACATTAGTTTTATCCGCTTCGTTTAAAATAGCAGAAGCTAATGGGTGTTGAGAAAGAGATTCCAACGATGAAATAATCGATAGATAATTTATATCAGTTTCAGAACTGGTTGCAATGAAATCCGTTACGACAGGCTTTCCTTTTGTTAAGGTTCCAGTCTTATCGAAAGCAATTGCTCTCAAATGACCAATTTCTTCCAGATAGACTCCGCCTTTTACTAAAACACCATTTTTTGCTGCATTACCAATAGCCGAAACAATTGAAACAGGTGTTGAGATCACTAATGAACAAGGACATCCGACAACTAAAATGGATAACCCTTGGTAAAGCCATTTATTCCAGTCACCACCAAAGAATAGCGGAGGAACAACCACTATCAAAAGGGCCATAATAATTATGAATGGCGTATAGTATTTTGCAAATTTATCTACAAAGGCTTGTGCAGGAGCTCGTTCTCCTTGCGCTTCTTCAACTAAGTGAATGATTTTGGCAATCGTTGTATCCGTTACTTTTTTTGTTACTTTGACTTCAAGAACACCTTCTTCATTTAGTGTTCCTGCAAACACTTCATCATCTAACTGTTTTTCAACAGGAACCGATTCTCCTGTTATTGCTGCTTGATTTACTGAAGAATGACCGTTGATAACAAGCCCATCCATGGCTATTTTTTGTCCGGGTTTAATGATCATAATATCGTCGATATCGATTTTATCGACACTGACTAATTGCTCTACATTGTTTCTCCTGATAAGAGCTTCTTTGGGAGCTATATCCATAAGAGAACGAATCGACTGTCTTGCTTTATCCATTGAAAATCGTTCCAAAGCTTCGCTAATAGCAAATAGTATTACTACAATAGAACCTTCGGCCCATTCTCCAATAAATGCGGCCCCAATAATTGCAATAGTCATTAAAGATTCCATGGAGAAGTCCAATTTGATCAAATCAGAGAACCCTTCTTTAAATAAATCAAATCCACCAATTATTATTGCCAATATATAAAGAGCTTTCGTTAATAAATGATCTTCGCCCAATGATAGTTGGGAAATCACAGCAACAAGTATAAAACCAAGAGAGATGATTAAAGCGATATTCCGTTTAATAAAAGACTCTTTTGATCTAACTTGTTCATCATTTTCTTGATCATCACGAATGATAAGATTTTCGAAGGCTCCCGCTTCTTCGAGTTCTTCAATTGTTGTTTGGCCTTCTACTGAAATCTTACTTGCACCAAAGTTTACTGTTGCACTCGTAACTCCTGGCAACTGCTTTACATTTTTTTCAAATTTACCTGCACAATTTGTACAGCTTAATCCTTCTATTCGATAGGTTTTTTCGGTCATTTTCTCACTCATGCTAGCACCTCTTCTTTAAAATTTACGCCAAGCTCCATAAGATTTAAGATTTTGATATTTTTAATAAAATAGTAGACTAACTTACCATCCTTGTGACTATCAACTACTCCCAATTTTTTTAAGGAGTTCAGATGGTGTGAAGTTGTTGCGACCGAAGCATCAATGATATTAGCAATATCACAAACACATAGCTCATCTTCATGAACTAAAGCATGTACAATTTTAAGTCGATTTTCATCTGACAATATTTTAAAGAAACCACTTACTGACGGAGTATCAAAGTTTGCTAGTTTAGATTTAGCACGATTAACTTTGTCTTCATGAATACAAGTTATTTCACAAATTTCATTATTCATACGATCATTCCTTTACATTCAAATGTTTGTTTGAATATATTGTATCAGAACATCCATCTATATTCAAGTGAATGTTTGAATGTTCATAAAATGGTCATTTTCTGAACACTCTTCTTTTCTTATTAAGATTATTAAAATCATTTACTTTTATTGTTCATAAACCCGTAATTTATTCTTTGTTCATTTATATACACATTTCTAAGTTATGATACAATAAATTAAAATGAAGAAAAAAAATGAATATCGGATATGCACGAGTTTCAACTGGACTTCAAATTGCGTTAAAACAAAAATCTATTTAAAACAAGGGGAGTGTACTGAACTTATTGTTTATGAAAACGGTTGAATTAGAAAAGCGCCTTTCAAAAGGTGCTTTTTGTCTTTCTAGTTTGAAAAATATAGTCTATTTTTTTATTCTTCGTAACTCATTATATATACTTACAATCAAGGCTATTACTAATAAGCATTCCCATATTTTACTAAAAATATCTTGCCCATAAAAAATACTGAATACAGAAATAATTAATAGAGGGAATTGCCATAATAGTGACTGTATCCTTACATTTTTTCTTTTCTGTATCGAAATGATTGTAGCAATTAATCCTAATATAAATAATCAACTAGCAATTCGGGTCTTTATTAAATACTAATGATTGCATTAAAAATTGCTTTTTGAGATAATTGCTAAAAAAGAGAGGATTCTCAAATGGATAACAAAGATATAGAGCTGATTCAACAAATGGAAAACAAATATGACACTTTTATGCCAGTCTTAACTAATTTAATTGATAGTGTTGAAAAATTTAACTCAATTTACAATAACTATATTGAATTAAGAAATTTTTATGGTAGTGAAAAATGGTTTGAATATATGGAAATTGAAAAAATCCCAGTAAAATGTGGTGTTTTAACAGAAGACCAATTATTTGATATGATTAGTGATCATAATGAACTTCTTGGAGTATTACTTGACCTAACTTCAAAAATGTACAAAAATTTTTAAAAATATCAAAGATTCAAATATCTTAAAAATGGTGCAGGATACACTACTTGATAGTTTTCGTGCTGGTCGTCGCAACTATACAATTTTCCAAGTTGGGAAAGCGACCTTGTTAAGAGTAAGTGATGTCATGAAATTAAAGAAAACAGATGTCTTTAATCTTGATGGAACAGTCAAACAAACTGCATTTATTCATGATCAAAAAACAGGTAAGGGAAATACGTTATATTTAAAACCTGTCCAACAAGATTTAATGCTTTATCATGCATGGCTAATCCAACAAAACATGAATTCAGAGTGGTTATTTCCTTCAACTTCTCACCCAGACCGTCACATCACCGAGAAGCAATTTTATAAGGTCATGGCACGTGTTGGTGATCTTTTAGGAATCAACTATCTAGGGACGCATACCATGCGTAAAACAGGTGCGTATCGTGTTTATACGCAATCAAACTATAATATTGGTTTAGTGATGCATTTATTAAACCATTCAAGTGAAGCCATGACCTTAACGTATCTTGGAAATGATATTTGGGCCTTTAACTCCGATTAATTCTGTGGTATTCTTAATAGGTCTCATAAGTTCTTCCTAATGGTAG